>Ga0180220_1000287_pt1 | contig 65986 bp, 54 predicted proteins | sample eDN5th37CBELigBY_FD_151335 | JGI IMG/M metagenome (GOLD analysis project Ga0180220, IMG submission 151335) | Enriched backyard soil microbial communities from Emeryville, California, USA - eDNA 5th pass 37_C BE-Lig BY (version 2) (version 2) | ecosystem: Environmental > Terrestrial > Soil >...
ACTCGGTGGCCATCGGCCTCCTCGGCAACAACGTCATCCCCGGCAAGTTCGGCGAGGCGCTCCGCGCCATGGCGCTCACCCGCTTCACCGAGAAGCGCGGCAGGCCCACCACCTTCGCGCTCTCGCTGGGGACGATCATCGTCTGCAAGGTACTGGACCTCGTGGCACTGCTCGTGCTCGTGGTCCTGTCGCCGAGCGGTCCGTTCTTCGGCGGCGCCACCGACTTCGGCGCGAGCCTCACCGGCGTCGCGGTGGCCGTGCCCACCTTCGTGGCCGCGCTCTTCCTGGGCGCGCGCTACGTGCCGCGCCTCGCGGACTTCCTGGAGCGCAAGGACAAGCACCCCAAGCTGCGCAACGTGCTGCGCGAGTTCGCGGTCGGCGTGGCGGCGAGCGGCTCCCCGATCCGCGTCGGCCTCGCCTTCGCCGGCACCCTCCTGGCGATCGCCACCGTCGCCACCGGCTACACCATCGCCCTCTACGGCGCGGGCGTGCAGGCGGGCATCTTCTCCGGCGTGGTCCTCCTCGCGGCGGTCACCCTGGGGCAGAGCCCGCCCGGCGTGCCCGCAGGCCTGGGCATGTACTACCTCTCGTGCACGTGGGCCTCGCGCCTCCTCGGCGCGACCCCCGAGCAGGCCGCCACCCTGGCCGTGCTCACCCACCTGATGACCGTGATCTCCCACCTCACCGCGGGCGCGGTCTCCGTGGTCATCCGTCGGGTGAAGGTGCGGGATCTGCTCCCTCGAGGAGTCGTGAAAAAGCAAGCAGCCAGCTCTTGATCTCGGAGAGGACGGTGAAGTGGGTGCTCACCCGCTCCCGGCCCGAGCGCGCCATCGCCTCGCCCTGCATGGGCGAGGCGATGAGCTCGAGCAGCGCCGCCGCGATCGACTCGGGTGAGCGGGGATCGTCGATCAGCACGCCGTCGCTGCCGTGCCGGATCTGCCTCGCGAGCCCGCCGACGTTGGAGGCAGCCACGGGGGCGCGCTTCCACAGCGCCTCCGAGACGGTGAGCCCGAACCCCTCGCGGATCGAGTTCTGCACCACCACCGCCGCCACGCGCTGCAGCGCGTTCACGATGAGCGCGTTCTCCTTCACGTCGACCATGGGCAGCCGCATCACGTGCACCCGCTCCTTCAGGTGGGACGGGAGCCGATCGTGCCTCCGGCAGAGGTCGTCCAGGACCTCCTCGGCCTCCGGATCGTCGGCGACGCCGGACGGATCGGGCCCCGCGAGCACGAGGTGCGCCCGCTCGATCTCGCTCTTGACCCGATCGGCGTTGGCGGGAAGCGAGGCCGCCAACTCGGGCGCCGTCCTGGTGAGGAGCTCGAACGCCGGCAGCAGCGACTCGAAGCCCTTGAGGCGATCGAAGCGGGAGACCTGGAGGATCGTCGGGCAGTACAGGAGCGAGGGCAGCGGCGACTCGTCCCACTTGCCGATCCACCGCTGCACCTTGGCGCGAAACCGCGCCCACCGCGGTACGGAGGGCCCCGGGATCAGGCCGGCCGATCGCAGGATCCCCAGGAGCTTGTACGGCCGCAGCGGGCGATTCTTGTGGGAGAAGGGATCGATGCCCGGGCAGAGCTCGCCGCTGCGATCCAGCCACTCGTCCGGCACGTACGCCATCAGCGTGAAGAGCAGGCGGTCGTAGACGCCCAGGTAGGGGCGCAGGAAGCTCCACGCCGCGTTCGTGTGCTCGTTCCGCTCCGGGATCCCCACGTGGCAGCGCCACGCGAGCCTGCCGGGTTCGGGGCGTCGCAGGTGCAGCGCGATCCCGGCCGGCTGCGGGTCGTGGATCACCAGGATGTCGCGGGCGTCCACCTGCCGCATCTCGGCGGCGGCCTCCGCGCTCACCCGCTCGTAGACCGATCGCGCCGCCTCCAGGTCCTGGGTGCCGGGGACCCCGTGCAGCATGTTGTGGAGCGACTTGGTCAGCGTGAAGAACGACGGGTCGCCGGGCTCCAGGACCAGCCATCGGGTGTCCACGCCCAGGTCGGTGAGGAGGCTGCAGGCCCGGGGCATCGACTCCGCGACGCCCCCTCCGGTGACGGTGGAGCTCACCATCCACACCCGGTTCCGTCCGAGCGAGTCGGAGACCCGCCGGCCCATCTCGCGCAGCTCGGCCACCGCGGCGTCCAGGTGGTCGACGACGCGGTAGAGATCGAGGTTCGTGGTCCGGCGGATCGGCACCTCCCGGACCCGGGTGGTCTGCGGCGGCACGGGACGAAACATGCGCACGGCGCCGGGCGGCTGCCTGCCGCGGGCCGCGCTAACCGATCGCCCGTGCGCTACGATGGAGGCCCATGGTGCACGACCTCTTTCTCCACCCCGCCCCGGACGCCCCCGATCGCACCTTCGAAGAGGTGCACGCCCTCCTCCGCGACTCCGACACCCTCGCGCCCTACGTCAACGAGCAGGCGACCACCGCCGAGCAGATCGTCCTCACCGATGCCGACACGGGCGTGTGGGCGCTGCTGGGTCTGGGAGGGCCGGTCGTCGACGAGGCGCAGGAGCCCGATCCCCGGGTGCTCCACCTGCAGATCCCGTACGCGCGCCCGCGCTTCTTCGCCATCGAGGGCGCCCTCTTCGCGATGGCGCTGGTGCAGGAGCTGGGCGGCACCCTCGCGGACCCCGCCGATCCGGTCGATCCCGGTCCGCGGGATCGCCGCGAGGAGGAGATCGTCGCTGCCTGGGACGCGCAGAACCGGGAGGTCCTCGCGGCGATGTCCGAGCCCGCGCCCGGGGAGGGGGGCCTCCCGGTGGTCACCTCCGACGGGCCCAAGCGGGTGGACGGCATGCTCCTCTCCACGGTCTTCAGCCAGAACCTCCACCGCCGCGAGCTCCTGGAGCGGGCGCAGGGGAAGGTGGAGATCCCCCGGCTCGTCCTCGCCTCGCTCCCCATGCGCAAGGAGCCAGCCGTGGTTTGCGGATACACGGCGGGTGAAGGGGTGTGGCTGCCCGACGTGGTCACCCACGTGGCGCTGCGCCGGCTGCGCAAGGGCTGGCTCGGCGCGAAGGAGGAGTCGGTGCTGGTGGAGGCGGACGCGCTGCGCGAGCTCCTCGAGGGATCCGAAGCGAAGGAAGAGGCGCCCGGCGGCATGCGCGCCTTCCGCCCGTCCGAACCCGCGGCCTCGCCCTTCTGGCGCAGGCTCGAAGGACCTCCCGCCCGGACCGTCGCGGTGCTCGACTGGAACGACCTGGTCGACGCCTGATGGCGGCGAAGCGGCCACGGCGATCCCCGGGGGGGGGGCCGACCCCCGGGACGCCTCGACGCCCCCCGGTCCTCGACAGGAGGCCGGCCTTGGGGCATGAAGTCCTCTCCTCCTTGCCCGGGATTCGCCTCCACGTGAAGACGCTCGGTCAGCTTTTCGTCAACGCGGGCCAGATCCTGCTCGTGGCGATCCTCTCCACGATCCTCATAATCGTGGCGCTCGTGTCCCGGCTCTTCGGGCCGGACGCGCCGCTGCAGGTCGCCGGGCGGCTGTGGGGTCCGGGCGTCCTGTGGATCTGCGGCGCCCGCTTCGTGGTCGTGGGCGGCGAGGACATCGACTGGAAGAAGCCCCACCTCTTCCTGATGAACCACCAGTCGATGCTCGACATCCCCGCGGCGTTCGCCGCCATCCGCAGCCCGATCCGCTTCGTGGCCAAGCGGATCCTCGGGAGCGTCCCCGTCCTCGGCTGGTACATGAAGGCCACGAGGATGATCCTCGTGAACCGCGAGAAGGGCTCGGAGGCGGTCGCCGCGATCCGCATCGCCGCCGAGCGGCTCCAGCAGGGCGCCAGCATCCTCATCTACCCCGAGGGGACGCGCTCCCGGGACGGCAGGCTCCTCCCCTTCAAGCGGGGACCGTTCGAGCTCGCCATCGCCTCCCAGGTGGACATCGTCCCGCTGGCGATCCACGGCGCCGCCCACGTCCTCCCCAGAGGCAGCGCGAGCCCCCGCCGGGGCGTCATCCGCGTCGCCATCGGCGCGCCGATCGCCACCCAGGGCCTCGTCCGCGCCGACCGCGAGGCGCTGATGGCGAGCGTGCGCGGCGAGATCGAGGCGCTCCATCGCTCCATCGGCGGCGAGGGATACGAGCCCCTCGACGCCGAGGCGCCTTCGAAGGAGCACGGCGGGACCGTGACCGCGCGCGCTTCGTGAGTGGCGAGGGGCGGAGCGGGGGCATAGGCTCATCGGATGATGAGCCACGACGAGAACCTGATCGAGGGTGACGAGGAGCGGATCGCCGAGCTGGTGCGAAGCGCCCGCCGCGTCGCCGTCCTGGGGATCAAGCCGGAGTCGCACGCGGGGAAGGCCGCGTTCTACGTGCCCCAATACCTGGCGCAAGCGGGCCTGGAGGTGATCCCCGTGCCCGTCCATTACCCCGAGGTCACCACCATCCTGGGCAAGCCGGTCTACCGCAAGGTGGCCGAGATCCCCGGCGGTCCGGTCGACATCGTGGACGTCTTCCGCAAGCCGCAGGACGTGCCGGGCCACCTGGAGGATCTCCTCGCCGCCCGGCCCAGGGCGGTGTGGATGCAGAAGGGGATCCGCCACGACGAGGCCGCGAGGCGGCTGGCCGACGCCGGCATCCTCGTCGTCCAGGACCGCTGCCTGATGGTCGACCACCGCCGCTACGCCGGCACCTGAGCACGGCGCCCGCTCGCGCTCCCGCGAGGAGGCGAGACGAGCGCTCGCTGCCCGCCCCTGCCGAGACGGATCGAGCGCGGCCTCTCCGCGACGCGAGACGAGCGCTCGCTTCCCGCCCCTCGGACGGATCGAGCGCCCCAACTCCGCGAGGCGAGGCGAACGCTCGTCCGCGACCCGCGGTGCCCGAACTGGGTTCTCTCCCTAACTTTGGCAAGAGCGACCAAGACACGGGGACGAGACCGCGAGATGGGCAAGGACAACCAGGACTACTTCAAGCGAGCCGGAAGGCCCATCGGGCCAGCCGGGCCCCTGCGCCAGTTCAAGGCGGCCCTGTCCCAGGAGCGCGCGATCCTCCGCCGGGGCGAGGAGCACAAGATCCCGAGCGAGCGGCCGCCGGTGGGCGATCGACCGGCGGGCTGGCTCCATCCCCCCGAGGGGCAGGAGCGCGCGAGCGGGGAAGCTGCGTCGCAGGGCCAGGAGAAGGGCGAGACCCGCGCGTCGCAGGGGCCGGGAGGCTCACCGGGCGGCGGATCTCCGTCGGACGGCGGCTCGGGCCGGCCCCCCGGCGGCGAACCGGCCGCGACGCAGGCCCCGGGGACGGCGGGAAGCGGCGGGCCCACCGCGGAGCGAGCCGGCCCCAAGCCCGCCCACCCGGAGGCCGCCTCCGGATCCGAGGGTCCGAGCGCGGAGGCGAGGCGTTCCCGGACGTCCGGCGACGCCGAGGCGACGCCCCCGACGCCGGGCGGGGGAGGCTTGGCGGAGCTGGAGGCGGGCAACCAGGAGCCGCTCCACACGCTGGAGCCGCGCGAGTACGAGGCCCCCTACGGCTTCGGGATCCCGGCGAGCGAGGAGGCGGCGCTGGGAGGCGAGCGCGCGCCCCACGAGCGGCTCGGCCGCGAGACCGACCAGCGGCCGACCTCCCGCTCCACCCTCGGGGAGCGGATGGCGAAGCGCTACCCGCGCCCCTTCCGCCTCCTCGGGAAGGGCGCCGCCTGGCTCGACCGCCCCATCCGCCGCGCGCTCGATCGGATGCACTCGCTGGGAGAGATCGCGAAGCGCGCATAGGAGAGAAGGCCGGCCGATGGTCGAGGAAGCAAGGCTGTACGAGGAGCTCCTGGCTTCCTGGGCGAGCGGCCCGCTCGCGGCCTGGAGCAGGCGCGGCCTCCACCACCGCCCTCCCTTCCAGGAAGGCAGGCGCTTCGCGATCGTGCACCTGGACGGGCTCTCCCGCCCGATCCTCCTCCACGCCCTCGAGCACGGCTACATGCCCCGGCTCGCGGCCGCCCTCGATCGAGGGGAGCAGGTCCTCGCCAAGGCCCACGCCGGCACGCCGGCGTCCACCCCCGCCTTCCAGGCCTGCCTCTTCTACGGCAGGCGCGGCGACATCCCCGGCTACATCTGGCACGACAAGGTCCGCAAGAAGGACGTGCGGATGAGCAACTTCGACGAGTGCGCCCGCCTGGAGGACAGCCTCCAGGGCGGTCCGCCGGGGCTGCTCACCGGCGGCGCGACCTACTGCTCGATCATCTCCGGCGGCGCGAGCGATCCGGTCTGGTCGTTCAGCCGGCTAGCCAAGGGCTTCCCGCTGGGCTGTCCCGACGAGAAGAACGGCTGGGATCATCTGGCGTCGGTGGTGGCGCACGCCGCCGGCCTCGCCACCAGCGTCGGCAAGATGGCGGCCGGCACCTTGACCGGCGCGTGGAGCTCGCTGGTGTGGGCGCTGAAGAAGGGGCGGCTGAAGCACGAGCCCCGCTTCGTCCTCGACCGGTTGCTCCTGGGAGAGCTGGCCGTCGAGCTCGCCACCTACTTCACCCTCCTCGACATCGCCCGCGGCGTCCCGGCGATCTACACGGTCTACGCCGGGTACGACGAGGTTGCACACCGAAGGGGCCCTTACTCCCACGAGGCGCTCTGCGAGCTCACCGTGGCCGACGATCGCCTCGCCCTGATCCGCGGGGCCATTCGGGCCCGGCCGGACATGCGCTACGACCTCTACGTCCTCGCCGATCACGGGCAGGAGCCCACCCGCCCCATCGAGGAGGTCATGGGCGGCCCCAACCTCACCGACTGGATCCTCTCCGTCGACGAGGACGGCGTCGTCTCCCGGGAGAAGGCCTTCGCGCGCTCGGCGGGACGGCTGCGGCGGGAGCGGATCGAGGCCCTGCCCTTCGGGCGGCTGATGTGCGGCAGCGGCGAGATCCACGCGGGCGGCGGCACCGAGGGGCGGCCGCCCATCGTGGTGGCGGACGCCGGCGACATCGCCCACGTGTACGTGACGGACACCTCCCGCCCCATGGACCTCGCCGAGCTCGAGACCCGCTGGCCGGCGCAGGTCCGGGCCACCCTCTCCTGCCCCGGGAGCGGGATCGTGGCGGTGCGCGGCGGACGGGCGGGCTTCGCCTTCCACCTGGGCCGGAAGCTCGACCTCTCGGAGCCCGGCTCCCTCGCCGGGATCCTCGGATACGACCACGAGCGGCTCCGCAGCTACCTGGTGCAGATGGTCTCCACGCCCTCGGCGGGCGACCTCGTCGTCTTCGGCGCGGGGGTCCCGGGCGGCGACGTGGCGTACTCCTGGGAGTTCGGCTCCCACGGCGGCGTGGGATACGGCGACGTGGAGACCTTCCTCATCCACCCCTGGTTCGTCGAGCTGGAGGGGCCGGACGTGATGGGTCCCCTCGACCTCCATCGGTTCTTCACGAAGCGGTACGTCCCCGCTCATGGCGCTCGCAGCTGAGACCAACGGCCCGACCGAGCTGACGGTCGCGACCTACAACATCCACGGCGGCATCGGGGTCGACGGGCGCTTCGATCTGGGGCGGATCGCGTCGGTGCTGCAGGAGGTGGACGCCGACGTGGTGGCGCTGCAGGAGGTCGGCGACGTCCGCGGCAAGGGGCCGGCGATCAACCAGGCGACGGCGCTGGGCGAGATCCTGGGCTGCGTCATGATCTACCAGCCCACCATCCTCCGCGGCGATCGGGCATACGGAAACGCGATCGCCACCCGCCTCACGGTCGAGGGGAGCCGCAGCTACGATCTCTCCGTCCGCAAGCGGGAGCCGCGCGGCTGCGTCCGCGCCGACATCCGGCTCGGCCCCCACCCCCTGCACGTCTTCGCCGTGCACCTGGGCCTCTCCCGCGCCGAGCAGAAGGCCCAGGCCGGCATGCTGCTCGGCGCCGACATCGTCCGCGACGCGGCGGTGGCGTGGCCGCTGGTGGTGATGGGCGACTTCAACTTCTGGTTCCCGGGCCCCATCGCCCGGATGGTCCGCCGCAGCCTCATGGACGTGGCGGTCCTGGGCGGGAGGCGAGAGCGAACCTTCCCCTCCCGCCTCCCGTTCCTGCGCCTCGACCGCATCTACGTCGACGACGCCTGGGAGGTGTCGGCGGTACACGTCCACAGGACGCCGCTCGCCCGGGTGGCGAGCGACCACCTGCCGCTCGTGGCCCGCCTGCGGCTGCGGGCCGAGGCGATCGCGCTCCCCGCCCGCGCGGAGCGGGGCGTCCTGGCGACGCCCTGAGGGACCTCAGGGGCCGAAGCGCAGCAGGGCGACGCTCTGGCCCTCTCCGCCGGAGAGGACGACGCCGCCGCCGAGGTCCATCTCGCCCCGGACCATCACCAGCCACCAGAAACCGCCCTCCGGTCCGGGGACGATCGCCCGCGGCTGCAGGTCGTTCATACGCATCGGCGGCCCCTCGTCGATCCACGCCGGCCAGGCGTGGGAGAAGCGGAGGCTCCGCTCCGCGCCGAAGACCGCCACGTACCCCGCCCCAGGGTTCTCCGGCGGGTCCGCGGGGACGAGGCCGCCGCCAAAGTCCACCTGCGGGGTCTGGAGCGTGCCGCTCGTGAAGAGCTCGGCGCCCGCGACCGGCCGGCCCATCGCCCGGGCGCCCGAGATCACCGTGGGCGAACCCACGCGCTCGCCGCTGTCCGGGGCGAACGAGAGGAGGACGATGCCGCCGTGCATGTCCTCCGAGAGCCGCCCCTCCCCGAGATCGACCTTTCCGCCGTCGTAGCTGGCGAGCAGCGCGACCCGCCCGGCGTCGTCGACCGCGAGGGAGGCAGGCATGAGCTTGCCGTCCTTCACCTCGATGGAGGTGCTCCACACGTGGGCGCCGGAGGTGTCGAAGCGCGCGACGTGCACGTTGGCGGAGAAGCGCGGATTCTGCGGCGCGGGGAGCAAGCCGCCGCCGAGATCCACCTCCTGGGTGTGGGTGCCCGCGACCAGGAACCCGCCGCCCGGCGCCGGGGCGACGAGCTCGTGGGAAACCATCCCCTCGTCGGCGGGGCCGTGCACGACCGCGTTGCCGAGCTTTCCGTCCGCGCCCACCACGAGGAGGAAGGACGCCTGCCCCGGCTGGGGCGGGAAGGCGCCACCCCCGAAATCGACCTCGCCGTTGACGATCCCGACCGCCGCGAGTCGACCGGCGCCGTCCGTCGTCATCGACGCCGTCCAGGCCTCGCCGCCTCCCTTGACGTCGATCCGCCAGGCATCGCCGCCTTCGGCGTCGAAGGCGACGATGTTCTTGTGCGAAGCGATGGCGGCGCCCCCGTCGGGGAGCCCAGTGGTGGTGGTGAAGTTGGTGCTGCCGCCCACGATCTCCTTCGACCAGCGGGCCGCGCCGTCGGGGCCGAACCGGACGAGCATCCATCCGCCGCTGCCGGGAGGCGTGACGCCGCCGCCGAGATCGACCTCTCCGCCGTACTGCCCTGCGGCGACCACCCCGCCGTCCGGCGTGGCGGAGAGGGTCCAGACCTGGAAATGCCCCTCGCCGCTCGTCGGCCAGGTCATCGAGGAGACCGGACGCAGCGCGCCGCCCTTGCTCTCGGGGGGATCGCCGACGAACCCCTCGCTGAAATGGGAGACCTCGCCGGCGATCGTCTCGCCGTCGAACGTGCCGCCGATCCGCTCGAAGGGCGCGCCGGCGGAGGCCCAGTAGATTCCGGGGGCGCGGGCGCCGTCCGGCAGCGGGAACCGCACGGTGGCCGGGACGGCGAACTCGAGGCCGTCCGGCTCGAACCGGAACACGGGGGAGAGGCGCACGAAGTTCCCCGACGGGGAATCCGTGGTGCGCGCGATCGAGATCTCGACCTCCTCGGTGAGCGCGCCGGGGGGGATCTCGAGCGCCAAGCCCTCGTACTCGACCGTCCCGCCCTCCGGCCCGACGATCGAGCGCGTCGGCGGGGTCGGCTCGTCCTTGGGCTCCTCCTTTGCGTCACCACAAGCAGCAACGAGCGCACAAGCCACGAAGACGCGAACCGTCCACCAGGACCTCAGCCGCATACCTTCTCCTTGGTTCGAAAGCAGGTCAGCAAATGTCGTTCAGCGGGATCGAAAGTCAAGAACCAAACTGTTTCGAATACAAAGCGGACCGGCGTCCGCCAGTGGCGGTCTCGCTGCCCCCATACGGGATCCTTGGGATTCTTTCGACCCGCCCTACCTTACCGTCATCCCGACGCCGGCCTTTCGGCGAGGAAGGCGAATGTCCGATCTCCAGCCTACCGATCGGTTCGATCACGAGGAGCGCCTCCGCCAGGAAATCGAGACCGCTCGGCAGGAGATCGCCGCCTCGATCCTGGCGATCCGGCGCAGGGTCGTCACGCCGTTCGACTGGCGAGCCGTCATCCGCCGCCGGCCCGTGCCGGTCCTGCTGGGCGGCGTCGCGGTGGGAATCACGATTGCGCTGCTGACGGGCGCGCGAAGGGACGAGACATGAGCCAGGGACAGCCATTCGGCGGCGACGGAGTCGAGGGCGACGACGAAACGAGGCAGCGGGTCCAGCAGTTCGCCCGGGAAGCCAGCGCGCAGGTGGAGCAGGCGCGGATGTTCCTCGAGGACCTCAACGAGCGCGTCACCGCCTTCGTCCGGGAGAGGCCCGGCACCGCGCTCCTCGGCGCCGTGGCCGTGGGCTGGGTGCTCGGAAAGATCGCCTCGAAGGCGAGCCGCTAGCCATGGAGGCGAGGGAGGCTGGGATGGATCGGTCCCGCACGGTGCAGCAGATCGCGTCCGACGTGGGCGACGCCGCGTCGGAGCTGTACTCGAAGCTCGATCTGGGGCGGGAGCTGCGCGAGCATCCCTACCGCACGCTCGCGATCGCGGCGGGCGTCGGGTACGTGGCGGGCGGCGGCCTGTTCACGCCGCTCACGGCGGCCATGCTCCGGGTGGGCGTGCGGGCCATGGCGATCCCGGCCTTCCAGGCCCTGATCGCGAACGCGATGGAGGCGGAGAGCGGCGGCTGAGATCCCCGCTCTTCAGTCGGCGTGGGCGGCCGCGAGGATCGCCACCCACAGCTCGTCGCGGCCGATCCCCTCCTCCGAGGAGAAGCCCAACAGCGACCTCGGGGGGAGCTGGAGCATCGGCTCGATCTGGCGCAGCCGCCCCGCTCGCTTCGCCTTCGGCAGCTTGTCCAGCTTGGTCGCCACCACGATCGGGCGCCTGCCGTTCTCCTCGAGCCAGCGGAGCATCTGCACGTCGTCGTCGGTGGGTCCCACCCGCACGTCGACGATCACCACCACCGCGCGCAGCGACGTCCGCTCGGCGAGGTACGCCTCGATCATCCGCACCCACTGCCCGCGCTCGGCCTTCGACACCTTCGCGAAGCCGTAGCCGGGCAGGTCGCAGATCCGCACCACCTCCCGGGAGGCCGCCCGCGCGATGGTCACGTCGAAGAAGTTGAGCAGGCGGGTCCGCCCGGGGGTGTTGGAGACGCGGGCGAGGCCCTTGCGCCCCACCAGGCGGTTGAGCATCGACGACTTGCCGACGTTCGATCGGCCCACGAACGCGATCTCGGGGTGGGCATCGTCGGGCCACTCACCGGGCGTCACGGCGCTCTTCACGAAAGCTGCGTCCAGGACCTTCATCGAGGGCAGCGGCTATCACGGGGAGCGGCGCGGCGGCAAGCCGCACACGAACCGGCCGGGCCTGCCCCCGGGCTCCGGAGCGGCGCGGCAGCCGACTCCGCGAGCGGGCCTGCCCGCGGCTCCGAGTCGGCCGGCGCCGAGGTCCGCCCGGCCCGCCGCGGCGATCCCAGATCCTCGGCGCGCGACATCGGCGCCTCGTGCAGGTGCGCGCTGGGGTATCGTCCCATGGAGTCGAGGGAAGGGAGCGAGCGCATGAAGCGGATCGGACTCACCGGCGGGATCGCGACCGGCAAGAGCGCGGTGGCGGACCGGATCGCGGCCAAGGGCGTCCCCGTGATCGACGCGGACCGCATCGCCCGAGAGGTGGTGGAGCCGGGGCGCCCCGCCCTCGAGGAGATCGCCGCCCGCTGGCCCGAGGTGGTGCGGGGCGGCGAGCTCGATCGCAAGGCGCTGGGCGCGATCGTCTTCGCCGACGATCGGGCGCGCCAGGCGCTCGAGGCGATCCTCCACCCGCGGATCCGGGAGGAGCTCGAGCGCCGCTTCCACGCGCTGGAGCGGGAGGGCGTCCCCATCGCCGTCTACGAGGCGCCGCTCCTCGTGGAGACGGGGAGCCACGAGGGCCTCGACGCCCTCATCGTGGTGTCCGCGCCGGAGGAGGTGCAGATCGAGCGGGTGATGCACCGCGACGGCCTCGACGAGGCGCAGGCGAGGGCGCGGCTCGCCGCCCAGCTCCCGGCCGAGGCGCGCCTGGCCAAGGCCACGTTCGTCGTCGACAACTCGGGGGATCTGGAGGCCCTCGAGCGCAACGTGGACGACGTATGGAGGGAGGTGGAGCGTCGCTTCCTGCATTCGCGGGCGTAGACTCGGAAGACGAGCGGCGGTCGCGAGGTTTTCCCCGGGTCCCTTCGGGATCTTCGGTATCGGTTGCGAAAGATGGCCAACGTCCACTTCCTCACCGGGTTCCCCGGCTTCCTCGGCAGGCGGCTCCTCTCCAGGCTGCTCGAGGTCGACCGCAAGAGCCGCGTCTCCGTGCTGGTGCAGGGCCGCTGGAGCAAGGAGGCGAAGAAGGCGCTCCACGCCCTCCCCGCGGCCCAGGCCAGCCGCGTTCGCGTCCTCGTGGGCGACGTGGCCGACATGCACCTCGGCCTATCCGGCGAGGAGTACCGGCGCCTCGCCGCCGAGGTCACCCACGTGCACCACCTCGCCGCGATCACCCGCCTCGACGCCGACCGGGAGGCGATCGAGCGCGTCAACGTCGGCGGCACCCGCAACATCCTCGAGCTGGGACGCGACGCGGAGAACCTCCTGCGCATCGGCCACGTCTCCACGGTCCAGGTGGCGGGCGATCGCCAGGGGGTCGTCGACGAGGACGAGCTCGCCGAGGGGCAGCGGTTCCGCAACGCCTACGAGGAGTCCAAGTTCCGCGCCGAGGTCCTCGTCCGCAAGTCGATGGAGGAGCTCCCGATCTCCGTCTTCCGCCCCTCCACGATGATCGGCGACGCCGCCACCGGCGAGATCGATCGCCGCGCCGGCCCCTACTCCCTCGCCGTCCAGCTCGTCACTTCTCCGCTGCGCGTGCCGCTGCCGCTGCCCGGTGACGGCGCCTTCCCCTTCAACGTGGTGCCCAGCGACTTCGTCGCCGACGCCATGATCGAGCTGTCCCGGCGACCGGAGGCGAAGGGGCGCACCTTCCACCTCGTGGATCCCAACCCGACCTCCGCCCGCAAGGTCTACGAGCGGATCGCCGAGAAGGCGGGGCGCAAGCCGCTGCGCCTGGGCCTGCCGGCCCGGGCCTCTGCCGCGCTCCTTCGCCTCCCCATGCTCGAGAAGCTGGTGGGGCACCAGCACGCCACCTACGATCACCTCGCCCAGATCGTGATCTTCAACTGCCGCAACACGCTCGAGCTCCTCGACGGCACGGGGATCCGCTGCCCGCCCCTCGACTCCTACCTCGATCGCCTGGTGGGCTTCGTGCAGCGGCAGGCCGCCGAAGAGCGCGCCCAGCGCCGGCAGCTCGACGAGCTCGACGAGGATCCCCTCGTCCCGACCGCCTGACGCCGCGCCGCCGGCCGGCGGGGCTCCTCACTCGCGGGCGGTCACCAGCGGGATCCGGAGCTCCCCCAGCGCGTCCTCCGTCTCGGCGTCCACCAGGTTGGCGACGAAGGCGAGGTTCCCCTCCCGGGGCGCCACGTTCTGGAAGTAGACGAACCCGCCGATGGACCCGCCGGGCTGCAGCACCCCCTCGGGGAGCGCATCGTTCATCATCTCCTTCGTCGGTAAGGGCTCCACCCACGAGTAGTAATACTGCCCCCAGTAGAAGGAGTCGAAGGCGAAGGGATGGGGCCAGGGCGCGAAGTAGCCGAAGTATTGGGCCTGGTACGGCGCGACGAAGAAGCGCCGGTGGGCCGCGTGCCGCGCCGGCGGCGGCGGGCGCGCGGCGGCGGGCGCCACGTCCTCGTTCTGCACCCCGCGATCGCCGTACGCCGTCCCCATGGGCTGGAACGGGGGTAATGCGGCGTAGCGGAAGCCCGACTGCCCGACGAGCCCGAAGTTCGAGTACCGCACCTGGATCGACCGCTCGCTCTCGTTCGAGATCTCCACCAAGACCGGCGTGAGGAACTCGCCCAGGTTGCGGGGATCGCCCTCCCAGGCGTCGCCCTTCACGTCGATGTGGACGCCTGCCGCCTCGCCGGAGGCGCCGCCGTCCGGCGAGAGGTTCGCGCCCGGCGCCGGGAGGAGGACGTTCTGGTGGGTGCAGGCCCCGAGCAGCACGAGGGTGGCGACGGCGATCGGCAGGCGCACGGCGGGCTCCTTCGAGCCCAAGCTGGCGGCCCGGGTTCCGATAGCGGAACGCCCCCATCGCGCGTCTCGCGAAGGGCGCCTCGTCGGGTCGGCGGCGCGCTGCGTCCCCTCCTGCGCGGCGTCGCCGAGACCACGTCCTGCCCGCGCCCCGAACGTCCCCCAGGGTAGAGGGCGCGTCCTGCCCGAGCCACCAGGGAGAGGACGAACCTCCCCGCCCGCCGCCCCCTCAGGTCGAGATCACGCCCTGCTCGAGCAGCTCGGCGAGGATGCGGGCCGTGTCCAGCCGGCTGAGGCCGCTCAGGGCGTAGAGGTCCTCGATGGTGATGGTCCCGTCGATCTGCGCGAGGACGAAGCCCGCGCGGTGATCGAGGTTCAGCCACACGATCTCGTCGGGGCGGAGGATCACCCGGGGCCGTACCTGGGTCGAGCCGATCTTCGACTCGTACATGTGGATCAGCGTCTCTCGGTTTCGCTCCAGGTAGTCGCTGGCTTCGGCGTGGAACGGATCGATGGCGAGCGCCTGCTGCACCAGCCGCAGGGATCCCGAGAAGTCGCCCAGGCCGAAGAGCTCGCGGGCCCCCTCCATCAGCGTGTCCGCCTCGGAGCGCGCGGGGCGCGGCGCGGGCTCCTCCTGCCGCGCGGGGACGCGGAGCGGCGGGCGCGGACCCGAGTTCTCCAGCATGTCGAAGCCGAGGTCGGGCCCCGCCTCCACGACGATCTCGATGGCAGAGGCGGAGGTGCCGAGCTCGTCCCCGTTCCGAGGGAGCGGCTTTCCGCTCGTCACCATGTGCAGGAACTGCCTCGCGGCGTCGTTCTCCGGATCGATCGAGAGGACCTCGCGGAACGCCCCCGCCGCCTTCGTGGGAGCACCGTCCGCGTGGTGGCGCAGACCCTCGTCGAGCAGGCGCTGGATCCTCGGATCGATCATCGACTAGTGCCCCGACGGATCCAACACCCGCTGACGGATCCCTTTGAACAGAGCCAGGGTCCGCTCCAGATCCGCGCCGCTCGCTTCGATGGCCTGTGCATCCGTGCCACTCGCCGCGTCGCGCGCCCGCTGGATCGTACGCTCGGCCTTCGCGAGCGCATCTTGGCCGAAAGTGGAATCGAGGATGATCCCACGAACCTGGGGTAGGACCTCGTCCGTCTCGGCGAGGAGCGCGCGCAGGGCCTCGACCTTGGCGACGAGGTCGGCGTCGGGCCGGGCCTCCACCAGGTCCTCCTGGTGCCGCGCGGCGATCTCCTGCAGCTCCTCCCGGGTGAGGCCGCCGGAGGGCTCGACCTGCAGCGACTGCTGCAGCCCGGTCTCCTTGTCCTCGGCGGAGACCCACACGATGCCGTCCGCCGAGATGTCGAAGCGGACCTCGATCTCCACCTCGCCCCGTGGCGCCTTGCGCAGCCCGGTGAGCACGAACTCGCCGAGGAGCTCGTTCTTCGACGCCTCGTCCTCGTCGCCCTGGAGCACGAAGATCCGGGCGCTCTCCTGGTTGTCGCGCACCGTGGTGAAGCGGTGGGCGGCGGCGGTGGGGATGGTCGTGTTCTTGGGGATGATGACGTTGGCGTAGCCGCCCGCCACCATGATGCCCAGCGACTGCGGCGTGACGTCGAGGAGCAGCACCTCCGCGGTGCCGGAGGTGAGGGCGTTGGCCTGGATGGCGGCGCCGAGCGCGACCACCTCGTCCACGTGCACGCCCTTGGACGGCTCCTTGCCGAAGAACCGGCGCACCGCCTCCTGGACCGCGGGCATCCGCGTCTGGCCCCCGACCAGCACCACCTCCGAGATCTCGCGCGGCGACAGGTTGGCGTCGGCCAGCACCTTGGCGGTGGTGCGGATGGTGCGCTCCACCAGATCGGCGGTCAGCTCCTGGATCGTGTCCCTGGGGAGGTCGCGCTGCAGGTGCAGCGCCGCCCCGCCGGTGGGCAGCGTGTACAGGAAGGGGAGGTCGATGCGGGTCTCCTTGACGGTGGAGAGCTCGCATTTCGCCTTCTCGGCGGCGTCGCGGAGCCGCTGCAGCGCCATCTTCTCCTTGCGCAGATCCGCCGAGTGCTCGCGGGCGAAGCCGAAGACGAGCCACTCGATCACCCGGTTGTCGAAGTCCTCGCCGCCCAGGAAAGTGTCACCCGAGGTGGCGATCACCTCGTACACGCCCTTCTTGAGCTGCAGGATCGAGATGTCGAAGGTGCCGCCGCCCAGATCGAAGACCGCGAGCTTCCCCGAGATCGTCCGGCCCTGGCCGTAGGCGAGGGCCGCGGCGGTGGGCTCGTTGATGATCCGGATCACGTCCAGCCCGGCGATCTCGCCGGCGTCCTTGGTGGCCTGGCGTTGCCCGTCGTTGAAGTAGGCGGGGACCGTGATCACCGCCTTCTTCACCGGCTTGCCCAAGAACTCCTCGGCGTCCGCCTTGAGCTCCTTGAGCACCATGGCGGAGATCTCGGGGACCGAGAGCGGAACGCCGCCGAGCTCGACCCGCACGTCGTCGTGCGCGCCGCAGAGGATCGGGTACGGCAGGTGCTCCTTCGCCGCCTGGACCTCCGCGGAGGAGAAGCGCCGCCCGATGAAGCGCTTCACCGCGAAGACGGTCTGCTCCGGGTTGATGATCCCCTGCCGCTTCGCGATCGCGCCGACGAGGCGCTTGCCGTTGTTGGCGATCGCCACCACGGAGGGTGTGAGGCGGGCGCCCGTTCGAGAGGGGATGACGGTGGGGACCCCGTCGACGACGGTGGCCACGACCGAGTTCGTCGTTCCGAGGTCGATGCCGATCGTGGGTTCGTTCGCAGACATGTGGAGCGGCGCTCTCGTGGTTTAGAAGGGCCAACGTGGCTTGCGCTTCAGACTTGTAGCGAACGGTTCGTTGGGATCCAAGCGCAGGGCCCGCTCGAGGGCGGCCTGCCCCGCCTTCTCGAGGCCGGCGGCGAGGAGGAGCCGGCCGTGCAGGGCGTGGACGCCGGCGTTCGAAGACGCCGAGACCACCAGCCCCGAGACCAGGCTCCGCACCCGGGCCGGATCCCCTCCGCTGTCCAGGAAGGCGCCGATCGCCTCGACCGAGATCGCGGGATCGTCGGCGGTCTCCGCCGCCTCGAGGTAGCGCTCGTGGGCAGCGGCGACGTCCCCGGCGGCCTGCGCGGCCTTCGCGGCCCGGAGCGCCTTCTGGGCGCGATCGCGCCTGGCCCGGGCGGCGGCGTCCTCCGCGGCCTTCAAGAGCTCGTCGCTGCGACCATGCTTCGCCGCGGCGGCGGCGAAGGTGGCCGAGGCCTCCGCGTACTTGCCGTCGCTCGCGAGCCGGCGGGCCTGGGAGGCGAGCTCGGCCGCGACGTGCGCCCGCTGGAGGAGCGGGTTGGTGCGACGCAGTCGGGCGCTCCTCTCCGCGCGGCGCCGGGCCGTCACCTCGTCCTGCTCCCGCTGGGCGGCGGTGCGCTTCTCGGGGTTCGCCGCGAGGTAGGCGGCGCGGCGCTCGGGATCGGAGAGCGTCGCCTCCGCCTCCTTGAGCTGCATGAAGATCGCCTCGATCGCGCGGCGGTAGCTGCCCAGCTCCCGTCCCCAGAACCGGTCGGGGTGGAAGCGGCGGGAGAGCTCGAAGTACGCCTCCTTCACCTCGGCGGTGGTGGCCATCCGGCGAACCCCGAGGAGTTCCCAATGCTTGCCGGTGGGGAGGAGGGCGGCCATCCGGCGGATCTCGGCCCGCTCCTCCGGGCTGAGCTGCACGCCCGGCTCGTCGTCCGGGAGCCCGTCCGGCCGGGGGGCCGGCGCGTCGCCGATGCGGAGGATCCCCTTGCTCCGAAGGCCGCGGAGCAAGTCGGCGGCCTTCGGCGCTGGGAAGCCGGTGGCGCGCAGGGCCACGTCCAGGGTCGGCTCGCCGACGATCCGCGAGAGGGCCAGCGTCTCCTCCGGCAGGAGGGAGTAGGTCCCGATCGGTCGTTCCAACGTCACGTGGACCCGATCTCCGCGCCTGCCCAGCCCCTCGATCTCCTCAGCCCCCGTCAAATGCGGCTCCGTCTTCATTCCGTCGGTTCGAACCGAGAGTAGACGGGGGTCGAGGCCGCGTCAACGCAGCGTCACGCCGCCGCGCAATCCCTTGAACGAGTGGGGACACATCGCCCCACCCGCGGCTCACTCGACGAGGTGGAGGACGATCGCCGAGGCGGCGGCGACGCCGGCGCCGACGAGGAGGCCCGTGCCCAGGTCGGCCTGGCTGCGGATCGAGGCCGCTTCCCGGGTGGAGGCGCGCCCGTCCGCCACCGAGCGGAAGGAGCCGCTCCGGGCGGAGTCGAGCAGCGCCTCCTCTCGGGAGACGGCGTCCAGCCGGAGCCAGACCCCGGCGGTGGCGGCCGCCACCGCGAGCCCGATCGCCGTCCACTTGGTGGGCGCCACCCACGCGGCCGGCTCGGGATCCATCGCGAGGAGCCGATCCGCCTCGAGCCGCGCCTCCTCCCGCTCGTCGCCCGCGACGAGGGGACGATCGAGTGGCGTCCCCCCGATCGCCTCCACCTCGTCCGGCCCCGCCGCCACCGGAGCCGAGGGCCCTTCGAGGAGGCGCGCCGCGAGCCGGACCAGGGCCTCGCGCGGGCGCCCCGAGGACGACACCTCGTGCAGGATGCGCCCGGTGCCGGGTTCCACCAGGAGCGCGAAGGATCGCGTCTCGCGATCGTCCGCGTCCATCCACAGAATCACGAGGCGGGAGAGCGGGAGGCGCGCGCCGGCGAGGCGGCGGGCGGCGTCGCGGGGGGAGCCGCCGGAGATGGCGAAGGAGGGACCGTCCGCCGGGTCCGCCGCCGACTCGAGGGCGAGGTCCACCCGGAGCTCGAGCTCCTGCCCGGGGTCGACCGCGACGATCCGGGGAAGGGAGCGGGCCCCGCCCTCGTCGAAGCGATCGCCCACCTGGACGCGGTAGCGGCCCGCCGGCAGCTCGATGCGCTCGCCGGGTGCGCCCCTGGGGGCCGACTCGATCCAGACCTGGCTCCCGGGGCAGGCCGCCTCGCACTCGACCCGCAGCCAGCCCACCGGCATCCGAGCGACGTCGGCGCGCACCCTCTCGAAGAGCGCCACCAGCTCGGGCGAGTAACCCCTCGGATCGGGGGCTTCGCCCGGCCGCAGCCTCGCGATGGGCTCGATCGCCTCGGCCGCCCGGGTTTCGGCCTCCGCGTCGGCCTGCGCCAGGTGGATCTCGGCGAGGAGGAGGCGGGTGAGCCGGTCGCGCTCCGCCGCGCGGGGGCCCACGTGGCTCGAGAGCGCACGCAGCGCCTGCTCGAGGTTCTCCCGGGCGGAAGCCAGCTCGAGCTGGAACCAGTAGAGCTCGGCTCCTTCGATGCGGCGCTGGATCGCGTCCAGGTCGACGGCCTCGAGGCCGAGGCTCACCCGGGTCTCCGCCTCGCCCAGCACGTCGCGGCGATCGCCGTCGAGCAGGCCGCGGAGCGTCTCCACCGATTCGCGCATGCCCTGATCCTCGGAGGTGCGCACGCCCACGACCGCCCAGGTCTCCTCCGCCGCCGGCGCCGTGCCGCTCCAGAGGGCGACGAGCGAAAAGGCGACGATCCCGATGAGGCGTCGGCCCGCCGGGCGGATCCCCCGGCTGCGGGGTGCGCGTCCGCGCGCGCTGCTGTGGCTCCGCGAGATCCCGCGGGCCTCGATGCGGGCCCTCATGGTGCCTCCAGGAGGATCGGCGCTGCCGGTCCGCGATCGCCGAGGGCGTCGACCCCGGACGCGTGGAGGAAGACGAACGAGCCGCGCATCGTCGACGAGGGCTCGTCGCAGACGAAGCCGGTGCTCGTGGTGAGGCGGCCGATCATGCGGACGGTGGCCGAGCACCAGCCTTGCGACGGCACGGAGCAGAGTACCTCGGTGACGATCTCCCGCCAGTCGCCCTGCGAGGCGATCGTCGCCGCGGCGTTCACCGCCTCCGCGGTCACGAGGTGCAGGTCGACGGGATCGCCGTCGGGATCCTCGACGAAGAGATCGAGCGTCGCCTCGAGCGGGCCAGACAGGTACCGAGTCCCGAACGTGCAGCTACCGTCGGGGCCGCAGCATTGGCTGGGCAGGGAGAGCAGGCCCGTGGAGGTGATGCGCTGGTCGCCGGGGGCGACGGAGACGATGGGCGCCCGGTTCGTGAGCCGCACCTTCGCCGTCGCGCTCACCTCGTCGCCCCACTCGTCCCGCGCCGTGACGAGGACCTCATGGTCGAAGCCTACCACCGACACGGGGCCGCCGATGAGCCACTCCCCGCCCGCCCGGATCAGCTCCAGGCCGGGCAAGCTGTCCGCCGGGAGCGACAGCTCGATCGCGAGGGGATCGCCGTCCGCGTCGTCGGCGTGGAGGTTCGAGGCCCGGATCGGCTTGCGGAAGGGGGCGCTCCCACCGCCCGCGTAGTGGTGGCCCTCGTCGAGGACGTCGTCCACGTGGAGAGAGGGGCGGCGGTTGCCGATGGGGAGGAGACTGGAAGCGGCGCCCGTTCCGCCGTTCCAGTCGGAGGCGACGAGGCGGAGTTCCACCGCGCGCAGCGCCGAAGCGGTACCGATCGCCTCGAAGCCGGTGGAGAGTGAGGCGGGATCCTCGAAGGTCACCGAGCCGTCGGAGGAGGACCATTCGATCGAGTCGAGAGCCGGCGGGTCGCCGTCCGGGTCGTGCCACGCGAGCACCGGGTCGGAGGGCCGGCCGACGCGGTAGAGGTGGGCGCCGTCGAGGCCGACTCCCACGTAGTCGTGGGGGAGCTCGTAGCCGTCGTGGACGCGAAGGATCGGGGGTCGGTTGCCCACCCGCACCTCGACCACGGCGGTGGCCTCGAGGCCCCGGGCGTCGCGGACCGCGAGCTCGAGGAGGTGGCTCCCGGCGAGGGGACAGCCGGGATCGCAGCGCAGGTCCACGACGGTCCCGAGATCGCCTCGGTCCTCGAACGTGGCGGTGACCGGACCATCGCCGAGGAGCCGCCAGGAGGTGGACACGGCCGAAGACGCGCGGACGGCCGGAGCGACGTTGGCCCTGGCGCTGCAGACCAGGGGCTCGCCCTCGCAGGCGTGCTCGACCTCCGCCGGCGCCTCCAGGTCGATCGTGGGGGCGAAGGCCTCCGGCTCGAGGGTGAGGGTGGCCCAGGTCTCGCCGCCCTCCTGGCCATCGGTGGCGTCGACGCGGACCTGATAGCGATCCGTGGAGTCGACGGCGGTGGAGAGGAGGGCCCGCCCGCCGGACGGCTCGAGGTGGCCGGGGCCGGAGACGAGGGACCAGGTGATCGAGACGCCGTCGCCGTCCGGATCCGCCGCCTCCGCCACCAGCTCCACTCGGTCGCCGGCGCCGAAGCGCTCCACGGCGGGCCGCAGCCGGATCCGAGGGGGTGAGTTCGAGGGGCCGATGCGGACGGAAGCGGAGGTGGTTCGGCCCGCCGCCGACGCGGCCGAGGCGGTGACGACGAGCTCGACGTGGGGCCGGAGGACCCGCAGCTCGGCCACCTGGAGGTTCTCGCTCGAGCGGGCGAGCTCGGCGGCGTCCGCCGGCTCGACCTGGAACTCGAGGGTGACGGGGGCGCCGCCGAGGGTCGAGGCCGATCCGTCGATCCGCACCACCTCGCCGACGCGGGCGGTGGAGCGGTCGGGGGCGAGGAGGATGAGGGGGAGCGGATCGGCGATGCAGTACCCCTCGCTGCAGACCGCGTCCGCCCCGCAGGCCGCGTCCGTTTCGCAGGGGGCGTGGCCCTCGCCGACGGCGCACGCCGTGAAGGCTGCCGATGCCGCCAGCCAACCGAGAAGGATCTTCCGCATGACGCCTCCGCTGGGAGATTGGGTGGGCGTCGCCCCGGGGGGGCGACCTTCCCCAGGAGCTACCAGCGGGATGCGGGAGCCGGCATCGGTCGGGTGGCGGATGCGCGCCCTCGGCAGGTGCCGCGGGCGCGACATCGAGTGCGGGCGCGGAATCGAGCGCGGGGTGCGGCATCGAGCCGCGGCGGCGGGCATCCGGTGTCGGGCGACGAGCGGCCTGGCGAGGCGGGGCCTGCCCACGCTCCCCTCCCCGCCCGGGACTCCCCCGCGCGGGAGGCGGGCGGTCAGAGAAGGGTCTCGAGGAGGGCCTTCTGCACGTGGAGTCGGTTCTCCGCCTCGTCGAAGACGGCGGACTGGGGGCCCTCGAGGACGTCGGCGTCGATCTCCTCGCCGCGGTGGGCGGGGAGGCAGTGGAGGACGATGGCGTCGGGGGCACCGGCGGCCAGGATCCGCCGGTCGATTCGGTAGCCCGCGAACGCCCTGGCGCGGCGCGCGGCCTCCTCCTCCTGCCCCATGGAGGCCCAGACGTCGGTGGTGAGCACGTTCGCGTCGGCGGCGGCCTCCTCGGGATCCTCGCAGACGAGGATGCGGCCCCCGCCGCCGGAGGCCGCCGCCAGGATGGCGGGGTCGGGGCCGTAGCCGTCGGGGCAGGCGAGGCGCAGCTCGAAGCCGAAGACCGAGGCCGCCTCGATCCAGGAGTGGGCGACGTTGTTCCCGTCCCCGATCCACGCCACCACCAGCCGGTCGAGCGAGCCGAGGCGCTCGCGGGCGGTGAGGAGGTCGGCGAGGATCTGACACGGGTGGTGAAGATCGGTGAGACCGTTGATCACGGGGACGGTCGACCACCGGGCCAGCTCCTCGAGGCGCTCCTGGGCGTAGGTCCGCACCACCAGGCCGTGGACGTACCGGGACATCACCCGGGCGAAGTCCTGGATGGGCTCGCCGCGGCCGAGCTGGGTGGACGCCACCGGCAGGTCGAGGGGCTGGGCGCCCAGCTCGAAGGCCCCCACGGAGAAGGAGACGCGGGTGCGCGTGGACGCCTTCTCGAAGACCAGGCCGACGCTCTTGCCGGCCAGGGGCGTATGGGGTCTGCCCTGGCGGCGCAGGGCCTTCAGCTCGCCGGCGCGATCGAGGAGCGACGACAGCTCGCCGCGGGACCAGCCCGCGAGGGAGAGGAGATCGCGCTTCCCCTTCATCAACAACCGTCTCGGAGCGCCTGCTCGAGGATCGCGACCGCCTCGTCGATCTCCACGTGCTCGACGACGAGGGGGGGCGCGAACCGGACGGTGTGGGTGCCGGCGGCGTTGACGATCATGCCCAGCTCGCGACAGCGCGAGATGGTGGCCACCGCCTCGTGGGGGAGCTGCACGCCCCGGAGCAGGCCGGCGCCGCGGACCTCGACCACCTTCTCGGGCCCGAGGCGCCGGGCCATGTCGTCCAGCCTGGCGCCGAGGTACTCGCCGGCGATGCGCCCGCGCTCCAGCACGCCGGAGGCCAGCTCGTTCATCACCACGACGGCGCAGGCGGCCGCCAGCGGGTTGCCTCCGAAGGTCGACGCGTGGGTGCCCGGGACGAGGGCCTTCGCGAAGGAGGCCTTCGTGCACATGGCGCCGATGGGGATGCCGTTGCCCAGCGCCTTGGCGAGGGTCATCACGTCGGGTTCGACCCCGTGCTGCTGGTACGCGAAGAGGGTGCCGGTGCGCCCCATGCCGGTCTGCACCTCGTCGAAGATCAGCACCAGTCCGTGGCGGTCGGCGAGCTCCCGCAGGCCCTTCAGGAACCCCTTGGGCGCCGGACGCACCCCGCCCTCCCCCTGCACCGGCTCGACGATGATGGCGGCGGTGCGGGGGCCGATCAGGGCCTCCACCGAGGCGAGGTCGCCGAAGCGGGCGTGTTCGACGCCGGGGACCATGGGCTCGAAGCCCTCCCAATACTTGGGCTGGCCGGTGGCGGTCACGGTGAACAGGGAGCGGCCATGGAAGCTGTTCTCGAACGCGATGATCTCGTAGCGATCTTCGCCCCGGTCCCGCTGGCACCGGCGGGCGAGCTTGAGCGCGGCCTCGTTCGCCTCCGCCCCCGAGTTGCAGAAGAAGACCCGCTCGGCGAACGACGACTCGCAGAGCCGCTCGGCGAGCTGGATCTGCGGCTCGGTGTACACCACGTTCGACGCGTGCCAGAGCTGCCTGGACTGGGCCTCGAGGGCGGCCTGCACCTTGGGGTGGCAGTGCCCGAGCCCCACGGTGGCGATGCCGGCGATCATGTCGAGGTAGCGACGGCCGTCCGCGTCCCAGACGTGGACGCCCTGCCCCCTCACGACGGCAATCGGCTGCTGCTTGTAGTTTCCGACCAGGACCCGCTGCGCCCGCGCCGCCAACTCTTCGTTGTTTGCCATTTTTCGCGAACCATCCTTCCGAAGGTCGAACGCCCGGGTGAGGCCCGGGCGTTCGAGTGCTTCCATTTATCGGGAAACCTGCGGGATGCGCCCGCCTACGGCCGCAAAGGGTCGAGGCACCAGCCGTAGCCCTCCGGCATCAGATCCGGATGCTTGAAGCACATGAAGTTGCTCCCAAAGGGCGCGCACTCGTCGTTCTCGGTGCAGAGGGTCCTGCAGACCTTCGTGGTTCCCGAGTCCAGGCAGACGAGGTTCTCCTTGCAGTCGTAGGCCTGGACGCACTCGTCGCCGTCCTCGGCGACGCCGACCTCCGCGCAGAACGCCTGCTTGCTCGCCAGCGAGACGTCCAGGACGCAGGCTTCGCCGTTCTCGCAGCCATTGGGGGCCCCGAGGAGGGTGCAGGGCTGGGTGCAGGTCCACTCGTTGCGGATGTTGGTGCAGGTCTGTCCGGCCTCGCAGACCGGACCGTCGTTCGCGTCGCCGCAGCGGCAGAGGCCGGTCCTGGGGTCGCACTGGAAGTCCGCGGGGCACTGCACGTCCCGACAGAGCTCGCCGCCGACGCACCTGCCGTCGATGCAGGTCTGGCCCGGATCGCAGATGGGCGAGTTGGAGAGCATGGTCCCGTCGCAGTGGCACTTGCCGTCGGCGGGATCGCACGCCGTCCCGCCTCCGCAGATCACGCCGGCGCAGAGGTCCGTGCCCTCGCAGGTCATGGTCTCGGCGACGCAGGCCTCGCCCGTGCCGCAGATCGGGCCGGTGGAGCCCATGCAGTGGCAGGCGCCGTCGAGCCTGCTGCAGATGGCGTTGAGGGTGCAGTTCACGCCGGCGCAGAGATCCTCGACGCACTCGCCGTCCATGCAGCTCTGCCCCGGATCACAGGCCACCCCCGCGCACTTGCAGATGCCGTCCTCGGGATCGCAGACGAGGCCCGGGCCGCATTGGGCGTCCTTGCAGAGATCGCCCGCGACGCAGGTCAGGTCGACGCAGGTCTCGCCCTCCTGACACTGGGTGTCGCCGCACTTGCAGACGCCATCGAGGGGATCGCAGGTCTGCCCCTTGTCACAGGCCTGGAACTCGCACTTGGGGGAGTAGCAGACGCCGGATTCGGCGTTGCAGATCTCCCCGGGCTTGCAGATGAGCCCGCCGGCTCCACCGCACTTGCACTGGCCGTCCGCGAGGTCGCAGGCGAGGCCCTCGTCGCACTTGACGTTGTGGCAGAGGTTGTGGGTGGTGGTGGTCGTCGTCTCCCCACACGCGGCGGCGCCCGCGGCGAGCAACGCGATGAAGCCGGCGAGGGCGAGCCAGCGAAGTCTAGTGGTCATGAGCGGTCATCCTCGAGAACCGATGCTGCTTGGGGCCCGCTGGGAATGCAGGCCTTCCGGGGGTTGGAGGGACCCGGAGCGGTGGGAGACTCCCGCCGCACCAGGCCCCGCGACGCGTGGAGTTGTCGTCCAAGGGGGTCAATCGGCCCCTTCCGTCTTGCGGCGGGAGCGGCGGAGCGCTCCGAAGCCGGCGAGGGCGAGCCCGAGGAGCGAGAGATCCACTCCGCCCGAGCTGCTGCAACCGCCGGTCGTCTTCTCCTCGACGATCGGCTCCCGCGGCTCGATCTTCACGACCATGGCGAAAGGCTTCTCGCCGATCCGGCCCTTGTCGTCTTCGGCGCGGACCACGAAGTTGTACGTGCCGAAGGGCGCGTCCTTGGAGACGGTCCCGGCGATTACGCCGGCCTGCGAGAGGGTGAGGCCATCCGGCAGGCTACCCCCGATCAACGAGAAGACGACCTGCTCGGACGGGCGGGACTGGAAGGTCCCCACCTCGAGCTGGACTTCGACCGTTTCCTCCCGCGACACCACGGGGAGCGCCTTGTTCACGATGGGGAGTTCGGAGGCGACGACGGTGAGCGGTAGACGCTTGCTGATCGACTGGCTGGAGGAGTCGGAGGCAGTCACGACCACCTCGTAGTTTCCGGACCTGGACGGCACCCCCTGCACGCAGAACGACGCACCGTTGGTGTTCGACTCGAAGCCGGGAGGCAGCGGGGACGAGGTCCAGGTGTAATCGGGGACGCCCCCGGAAACCGTCACGCAGATCGGGTTGTATTCCACGGCCGTGAAGCCATCGGGGAGCTGGTACCGATTCAGGGAGAGGGTGTCGCGGCCCACCCGCTCGATGGTCAGTTCCTTCTCGGCGACGTTCCCCACGGCGTCCTCCACCTGAACCGTGAAGGTGCTGGTCTGGGAGAGCTGCGTGGGTGTCCCGATGATGAGGCCCTCTCGCGTCAGGTGCAGACCCTCCGGCGGACGATTGGCGACGAGGACCCACGTGTAGGGGGACACGCCGCCGACCGCGACGAGCTGCACGCCCTCGTGGCGCACGTCGTCCGGGCCCATCCAGGCGCCGTACGAATGGCCCTGCCGGGCCGGCGGGAGCTCGTTGGTGGCGATCGCCAAGGTGCCTCGGAACTCGACCACCTGCATCACGTAGGCGCGGGTGGCGGTGAGGTCGCCGCAGGTCACGTGGATCTTGTACGCGTGGCTCCCGACCTCGGTCACGATGCCGGTCATGAGCCCGTCCAGATTGAGGAGCAGGCCAGGGGGCAAGGACTCCGGCGTCCAGCGGCAGGTCCCGACGCTGCCCATCGCCGCGAACTGGAAGGTCACGCGGGAGCCGAGGACCACGGTGGTCGGCGGATCGCCATTGATCGTGAGCGACGGCGGGTCCACCACGATCGGGGTGTCGAAGACCTTGACGTTGTTGTTCTTGTCGAGCTCCCGATACTTCTCGTTCGGGTCGAGGACGATCCCGATGTAGTAGATCCCGGGGTTGATACCGGCGGGGATCTCGATGAGCTCGGGGCGGCGATCCTCGTCGCGGGAACCGGTGGCCTTGCTGCCAACGGTGGCCACGCCCAAACCGTTCGTCGACTTCACCTTGGCCATGATCTGGTTGGGCGAGATGTCGTCGCGGCGCTGGGACAGGAAGTACCCGTACTCGACCGAAATCATCTCCGGCGGCTCGAACACGCCCATGGGGAGCTCGATGAACCCGATGTTCTTGATGGAGCGGTCCACGGCGAAGGGCTCGCCGGCGACGACCCTTTCGGGCAGGTTCAGGTGGGGCGACTCGAAGTCCGGAAGGGACTCGAAGCACGCGATCGGCTCGTCCGTGGTGTATACGTGCGGGAGCGGCTGAGAGAGGAGCTGATCGATGTCGTCGATGACATGGAAATACATGTCACCTTCGGGATAGACCTGTCCTCGCCTGTCCGCCCTGGGGATGACGCCCGACACGGTGACCGTCTTGCAATCGTTGGGCGAGGTTGTCCCGATGTCCAACTGGCAGGTGTAGAGCGGATCCGACGGATACCCCTCCATGTAGTTCCAGGACTCGTCATAGAGACACTTGAGCCCCATCCCCGGGCAGATCGTGTCGTTGTTCGGATCACAGCGGACGACGCAATACTCGTAGGGGCACTCCGGCATGATTCCGTTGATCGGCTTGCACTGCTGCCGGTTATAGGAACTCGGGTTGTCGATGTCCCCGCAGTACTGCGGGAAAGTCGCTGCCGGTGCATCAAAGTTGAGGTCGATGTTCGATTCGCTGCCCATCGCGATCCCCGTCCGGAAGGCGCTGGCGTCGACCTCGCCTGTGTTGCACAGCTTGTACGTGGCGAGCATCGGCTGCCCGTAATAACAGCCGAAAGGGAACGTGATGTCGACCGGCACGGGCGTCAGCTCGATTGCCGGCCTCCTGATGGTCAGCGCGGTCGGTGTGACGACCTCGTTGTTCGACACGTTCGCGTCGACGAGCAGCCGGTAGGGATCGACGACGAGCTTGAACACGAACTTCTCGTCACGAAGCCAGTACGGAAGCCTGATGGGCAAGGTGAACCTCGGGGATGTCTCACCGGCGCCGAGGATGCCGCCCGGGATCCCAGATACCTGCTCGAAGGTGCCCCAGAAGAACTCCTGATCTCGAGAGGTATTCGGCGGATTGTTCGGGTCGTCTTCCACGGGATCCGCCTTGATGATGAAATCGAACCCCGCAGCCGCCTCGGTGCCGAGGTTGGAGAAGCTAATGAGGAAATCGTACATCTCCTTGGCTTGTGAGACCGGGGCGGTGAGCTCGATGGTTCCCGTCAGGTCCGGCCCCACCATCACGGGGGTGTGGCTGCAGACCTGGTTGTTGGACCTGTCCGCCTCGGGCACCACCCCGGCGGGATCGATGTCGATGCAGACGTAGTACCTGCCGTTCCGGAGGTTGCCCTTGTTCGAGATGAAGAAGTCGGTCTCGACGTGGGCCGATGCGAGGGCCGGAACGGTGAAGGCCGACGTGCGCGAACCGATGGGGATGGCGCTCGACACGTCGAACGACTCCGGATCGCTGGTGAGATACGCGTCGTAGGTCACCCCGTTGGCCGGCACCTGGCTCGTGTTGAGGAAGGTGTTCTTGAGGTCGACGTTGATCCGGGTGCTGTCCAGGGAGAAACCCAGGACCTCGACCTTGGCGGTGACGTCGGGGCGGGTCGGGAAGTGCCCGTACTGGATCGCGGTGTTGGCGGGGAAATGGCTCGAGGTGCACTTTCCAGCCCCGCTCGACGGCTGGCAGACCTGGACGCCGCTGGCGCCGGGGCCCATCTGGCCGCCCAGCGGAGCGGTGAAGCGCTGCCCCCAGGAGATCGTCCCCCAGTCGCCGGCGGTCGGATCGACGGAGACGTCGCCGTACACCGCACGCATCACGTTGTTGGTACCGAAGGGGGCGTCGTCCGCGAGGTCGAAGATGACGAGCTGCGCCCGGAAGGTGGTCGTCGACCCCGAGTCGGGACCGGTCCCCACGCCCTTGCTGCACTTCCATTCGATGACGAGCCGGTGGTCGCCGGTCGCTACGGTCCCTAGGGTCTGGGCCCGGATGTCGCCTCCGGCGACGTTGCAGTGGTGATCGCCCCACCACACCGCGAGGAGGTTCCTGGGCTCGGTGCTGGCCGAAGCGGCCACGTGTACCGACGTGCTCGGGGAGACGTTCGCCTGGCTGGCCCCGAAGGTCACGTAGCCCTTCGAGCCCACCTTCATCTTCTGGTAGTTGACCCCGCCGAAGGTGATGTCGAAGGGGAGGCTTCCGTCCGCCCGGTCCAGCTCGATCTGACCGGTCCTACCGTCCGTGGTGTCGTTGGCCGCCTTCAGATCCAGGGGGATCGCATTGCCGGGCAGTGTCTCGTACGCCGCAGGCCAGACCGTGGTCGGGTAGAACTGCTGCTGCGCCGAGGCCACGGCCGGCGTCGCGGCGAAGCTTCCCAGCAAGATCGAGGCGAGAACGCGGTTCATCGAGGGCTCCCTACCAATAGGGCAGCAGGCCAGAGCCTGCGAAAAAGCGACGGCCGCGGGGGAACGGATCCGATCCGCTCCCCCGCGGTTCAAGCAGTGGTCAATTCTTGGGCAGACACTGGACCTTGTACGTGGCCGTGAGTTGCGCGCCAGGGCGGGGAATGAACAAGGGCTGGAAGTCCACCGCGATGTTGGCGGGATCGTAGGTCCAGACCTTCGATCGGCTCGGGCTGACGGGGCTGGTTTCGAAACCGTCGACCTTCACCAGGATGTCGTGCTCGTTCACCCGGCCGTCGCCGTTCGCGTCGCCGGGCTGGCCCCGGAGGAAGAAGCGGGCCGAGAAGCCGAAGGCCCCCTTCGACATCTCCTGCAGCTTGTCCTGCCAGTCGCCACCGCCGCAGAGGTTGATGGCGGTTCCGCCCGTCTCCTCCACGACGTCGAGGATCCGATCCCCGTGATCGAAGCAGGCGCCTCGAGGCTCGGGAGCCCGGGGGCCCGTGATCGCGTGGATGCGCAGCATGTTGGCGAGGCGCGGGCCCTTGATGTTCCGGAAGAAGTCCACGTACCCCGCCGGCAGCAGCCCGTGGCTGGTCGACTGATCCTTCTCGTCGGCGACGATGATGATCGAGAGCGAGGCGTCCTTGCGGAGGAAGCCCGCGTTGCCGTCCTGGTAGCCCGAGTTGTAGCGGGTGTCCACGGTGGAGCTGATCAGCGGCTCCGACAGGGCGCGGCGGGCGGCCTCGAGGTACTGCTCGTCGAAGTGGCAGGTGCCGACGATCATGTTGTGTCGCCAATGGGTCTCCAAATCCGGCGTCTGCGGCGTGAGAATCCGCGGGTGGCTGCCGTCGATCGGGAAGAGGCGGCCGTCCTCTCCGCCGTTCGCGCCGCCGGGGCAGCCTGAGGTGGCGGTGAGGCCGCTGGTGGTGACGCCGATGTGGAAGTCGACCTTCTGCTCGTTCGCGAAGGTGAGGAAGGCCGGCAGGTTCTGGCTGATCGCGCTCTGGTAGGGCGAGAAGGAGCCCGAGTTGTCCATCACCCAGAGCACGTCGACCTTGGGGCGATCCTTCTGGTTGAAGGTGTCGGTCTGGGTCGCGTCCTCCTCACCCGAACCCACCAGCTCGGCGAGGTACCAGTCGCTCCCGGCCTCGACCCGCAGGGTGCCGGTGTGGACCCCGAGGATGTCCGGGGCGAAGACCATGCCGAACTCCTCCCGCTCGTTGTTGTTGAGGATGCGGGGCAGGTTCGGACGACGGCTGATCTGGAAGGCATCCGATTCGCCGTTCTCGTTCACCTCGATCGCGGTGATGGTCACCGGCGTCGGGCAGGAGTTGCTGATGGTGATGAAGCGCTCGCGGGTCTGGCAGCCGGGCCCCACCGCCCCGAAGTCGACCACGGGGGGATCGATCTCCACGCAGGGCTTCGCCGCGGTTCCCCGGAGGGGGACCACCTGGAGGCTCTCGTCCCGGTTGGAGATCTGGAACTGGACCGCGCCGGTGACGTTCGGCTGGTAGCGGGTGGGCGCGAAGGTGACCGGAACCTTGAGGATCTCACCCGCCGGGAGCTCCATGTTGTCGACCGTCGTGACCGAGAAGGCCTCGTCGGAGTCGTCGGTGAGCCGCAGATCGCTGATCAGGCAGGACTCGGAGCCGAGGGTGTTCTTGAACGTGAAGGACTGAACCAGGCTGGCCCCGCGATCCACCACGCCGAACTCGAGGTTGCGGGGCTGGAGCTCGAACTGGCAGGGCGGCAGGTTGCGGCCCTGCCCCGCGACGACCGTCTTGAGCTCGCCGTCCGGCGCGGCGTGGGACTCGATGATGACCTCGGCGCGATCGAAGCCCTCGTCCACCGGGTTGTAGGCCACGTCGACGAAGAAGAACTCGTCGATGGCGTAGCCCTCGGGCTTGGGGCCCTCGGTGCCGTCCGGGTTGCGGAGGGTGGCCTGGAAGACGTCGTCGGTCGTGTAGGGAACCTCGACGCGAAGCGGGTCGACGACCTCCCCGGGAGGCGCGAAGCCACCGTTGGTGCAGCGCATGGTCCGGGTGACCGGCATGTCGACGGCGACCATGCCGAAGTCGATCGCGGTCGGAGTGCAGACGAGCTGCGGGCCGCCGCCGAACGCGTTGGCGCAGCCGGTGAAGGTCGCACCCTCGGCGCGGGAGTCGTTGGTGTGGAACGTCAGCGTCGCCATGCGCTTTCCGCCCGAGACGGGCTGGAAGACGACGTCCACGTACTCCACGCTGTCCGGAGCGATCGAGATCGGCAGGTCGGTGGCGACGCTGAACTCGGCGGCGGAGGCGGCGTCGAGCTCGATGCGATCGACGACGACCGTCTCGGTGCCGATGTTGCGGAGGGTGTAGGCGAGCGTCTTGGACTCGCCCACGGCGACATATCCGTAATCCTGGCAGGAGCTGGGCTCGAGGATGATGGCGCTCAGCGCGCCATATGCCATGACCTCGACGCGGGCCAGCTCGTTCTGGATCGGGTTCGCGTCCTTGAGGACGAGGACCGCCTCGTTGTCCTCCTGGGCGGCCGCGGAGAAGGTGATCTCGATCTCCACGGTACCGCTCGCGTTCACCTGGTACGGCTCGCCGGGGATGGCCTCGGGGTCGGCGATCTGCGCCTGGAAGTGATCGCGGGCGCGTCCGGAGAACCCGTCGATCTGCACGAAGATGGGGACGCTGAGGTTGTTGGTGCAGATCGTCGTCTTCTTCTTGGTGGCGCCGAGCACCACCGGGCCGAAGTCGACGGGCGAAGGCTCGCAGTCGAGACCGGGCGTCGCGCCCTGCCCGCGGAGCACGAACGTGTAGGACGCCGCCCCGAGCTCGTTGGACTTCAGGGTGACGACCCGCTCGATGGGTTCCTCGTGGGGCTCGGTGGGGAGGAAGGTGAAGGTGATCTTACCCTTGCCCGCGACGGGGATGGTCAGGCCGCCGAGCGGGAGGTCCATCTCGAAGGGCCTCTCGGGCTCCTCTCCCTGGAACGTCAGGGGAGCGGAGCCCTCGTTCAGGATCTCGACCTCCCACGGCGCGCGGCTGCCGATGGGGACGATCCCGAAGTCGAGGATGTAGTTGCCGGTCTCGGCGTCCTGCTCGAGACCCGGGAATACGGTGCGAGGGTTGTTCTCCCTGGTTTCCGGGCTACCGCAAGAGCACGAGCTCGACGCCATGCCCACCGCGATCAGCGCGTACAGCGCTGCGCGGCTCAGATTCTTCGTCTTCATGCGCATCTCCGGTCCGTTTCTTCCAGACGGCGGTTCTTGAACCCGGGGGATTCGAATCGGACCAGCAAGCGACCCACACTGTCAAGCCTGTCGAGCGGCGTCCGGGGAGGCCCCGGGCGGCAATCCAGGCATTTTCCTCTGTCTCTACACGGACTTACATGTCCCCACCCCAGCGGAGCACGAATTGGGCGAGGATCGCGGGGCTCGCCGGCGCGGGCATCCGGCGTGGCGACCGCTCCGCCTCGACGGCGACGCGACCGCGCGGCCGCGCTTCGCGCCAGTTCGGCAGGCGATCTTCGAGGCGCTCCACGGAAGAGGTGGACCGTTCCCCTGCGGATCGCGCGGGCCCGACGCGCTCGCGGGCTTCCGGATGGTCCGCGAGCACCTTCGAACGACGCAGGCTCCGAGAGGGCGGCTCCGCAGCGGCGCATACCCGGTTGGAATCCGATGAAGGACGAGCCCAGGCGATCGCCGGAGGCGCACCTGCGGCCGAGCGGCTCCGCGGCGGCACATTCCCGGTTCGAATCCGATGAAGCATGAGCCCCACGCGGTCGCCGGGGGCGCCCTGGCGGGCCGCAGACGGCTGCGAAGAAATAATGAGACACCTCGTCGCGTTCGAAACCCACCGGCATGAAGCGAAATGGTTTGGGATATTTCTTGTCTGATCGAAATCCTTTGGCTAGGTTGCCGGCATCACTCGCGGTATAGGAGCACCCCGTTCATGGCAACAAGGAACAAGAACGCACCCCTCGCTCAGGTCCTCGATCAGCGCATCCGCGCCATCGTCGACGAAGCACTCGAGAGCGCGATTCGTGAAACCCTGCGCACGGTGATCCAGGAGGAGCTCGCGGTCGCGCTCGGCACCGAGGCTGCCGCGGGAGTCTCGACCACCGCTGGTCGGCGTCGCGGTCGCCCCGCCGGCAAGGCCTCCGCCAAGGCGCGGGCCGCCAAGGGTGCGAAGCGCACCACCGCCAGGACCAGCAAGAGAAAGTGCAACGTCGTCGGCTGCAAGCGGCCGCATCGCTCCATGGGATACTGCGCGGCGCACTACCAGTCCGCGCGCAAGCACGGCTGGCCGATGCCGGCGCCGGAGGGCTTCGTTGCTCCGCCGCCCGCACCCCGGGGCCGTCCGCCGAAGAAGAGCCGGGCCGCAGCCGAGGAGTGATCGCAAAGACGGGGGCTTGCTCCTCTCTCGAGAGGCGAGTAGGTCGAAGCGCCGCGGAGTCCTCCGCGGCTCTTTTCGTTCGGCGTCGGGCGCCACGTGCCGCCGCGCGCGGGGGAGGAGAAGTGGACGGCGACCTCGGCATCCCGGCGTAGTTCGACGTGCCGCCGCGCGCGCGGGGGAGAAGTTCACCAGGGCGGGCCGCCGCATCACCTCGGCCGTGCCGCCGCGAGCGCAGGGGAGAAGTCGTATGCCATCGCGCCGAGACGACGCGTCGGCGCCACGCGAGGCGCGCGCTCCCGCTACTCCTCGAGCGCTGGCGCCCAGGCGATCGTCGCCTCCCCACCTCCCGCCACGGCGAGCTTCGCGCCGGTCGCCAGGCGATCCTGGCGCACGTAGGCGAGAGCCAGCGCCGGGCCCCCGGCGGGATCGGGATCGAGGACGCTCGCGATCGTCCCGACCACCCTGTCGCCGTCGAGGAGCTCGGCGCCCGGGCGCACGCCCGGCGAGACGCGGAGCTGGCCCAGCTTGCGGCGGACGCGCCCGCGGTAGGTGGCCTTGGCGATCACCTCCTGGCCCACGTAGCAGCCCTTGGTGTAGCTGATCGCCCGGTCGAGGTTCGCCTCCAGCGGGATGGTCGCCTCGGTCATCTCCGCGCCGTAGCGCGGCACCACCCGGTGGATCCTCGCCGCGTCGAGCGCGTCCTCTCCCACGGCGAGGCCCCCCTGCTCCCTCGCCGCGGCGGCCAGCGCCGCGAAGAAGCCCTCGCCCGAAGACGGATCGAGGATCACCTCGACGCCCTCGATCCCGGCGGGCGCCGCGCCGACCGCCAGCGCCCCGCCGCCGTCGAGGGGGACGAGCGCGTTGTCGTGAAGCCCCAGGGCCGGGAGGGAGACGCCGAGCGCGCGCTCCACCGCGTCGCGGGCGCGGGGGCCGTACGCACCGACGACGAGCCACTCCCCGGTCGCGTCGGAGAGGGTGCAGTCCTCCGAGATGAGGTGCTGATCCAGGTGGGCGAGGGACTGCTCCCGCGCCTCGGGCTCGAGGTCGAGAAGGAGGTCCTCGTCTCCCATGACGAGCAGGCGCCCGTCGCCCAGCATCTTCCCGCGGGCGTTGACGATGGCGGTGTAGTTGCCTTTGCCCGCCGGGACGCCCTTGACGTCGTTGGTGACCAGCCCATGGAGGAAGAGCCTGGCCTCCGGCCCCACCACGCGGAAGATGGCCCGGTGGGAGCGATCCGCCACGCCGACCGCCTCCACCAGCGCGCGATACTCGTCTTCGAGCGAACCGAAGCCGAGGACGACCTCGGCGCCGCCGCGCTCACCGAAGCGGGCGTTCGCCCCGGCGTGCAGGGCGTGGAGTGCGAGGGGACGGGTCATTGCGCTGCTATAGGCCCCGGTCCGCCCGGCCGCAACCGATCGGGTCCACGGCCGCGGCGGGCGCGGCGGCGGTGCACCGGGCGAAGGAGGGGACCGGCGCTCGTCGTGCGGATCGCGGCCTTCACGCCGGGAGGCGAGAGTCCGGGGCGGTCAGGACATCGCCGCGACGAGGGCGTTCACGTACGTCCGGGTGTCCGCGGAGCCGCCGAGATCCCGCGTGAGCGCCTTGCCCTCCGCGAGCACGGTCTCCACCGCGCCGCGCAGGCGGCCGGCGGCCTCGACCTCGCCGAGGTGCCGGAGCATCAGCTCGGCGGAGAGGAGCAGCGCGGTCGGGTTCGCCAGGCCCTTCCCGGCGATGTCGGGCGCCGTTCCGTGCACCGCCTCGAAGACGGCGTTGCTGTCGCCCAGGTTCGCACCGGGCACGACGCCGAGGCCCCCGACCAGGCCCGCGCAGAGGTCGCTGATGATGTCTCCGTAGAGGTTCTCGAGCACCAGCACGTCGAAGCGGGTGGGGTCTCGCACGAGCTGAAGGGCGCAGTTGTCGACGATGATCTCGTCGTACTGGATCTCGGGGTACCCCCGCGCCACGTTCCGGCAGCACTCCAGGAAGAGCCCGTCGGAGAGCTTCATGATGTTCGCCTTGTGCACCGCGGTGACGAGCCTGCGCCCGTGCCTGCGGGCGTACTCGAAGGCGAAGTGGGCGATCCGGGTGGAGGCCGCCTGGGTGATGATCTTGATCGACTCGACGACGCCCGGGACGACGATGTGCTCGAGGCCCGAGTAGAGATCCTCGGTGTTCTCGCGGACCACGACGAGGTCGACGCCCTCGTACCGGGTCTTCACGCCGGGGAGGCTCTTGACCGGGCGCAGGTTGGCGAAGAGGTCGAGCCCCTTCCGCAGCGCCACGTTCGCGCTCTTCGAACCCTTCGCGATCCCCGTCTCCGTCGGCCCCTTGAGGGTCGCGTCGCTGCGGATGATCTGCTCCAGGGTCGAGGTGGGGAGGTTCGAGCCCACCCGCGCCTCCACCTGCGCGCCCGCCTCGCCCTTCTCCCACCGGATGGCGACGCCGGTCGCGTCCACCACCGTGATGGTCGCCTCCATCACCTCCGGACCGATGCCGTCGCCCGGGATGTAGGTCACCTTGTGCGCCATGAACTCCACCTCTCCTTTCGTTCGGGCGCTCTCATAGCATGGAAGCGGCGCCTCGGCCCGTTCGTCTCCGCCGTCGCGCGGCCCGCTCGGGGCGGGACCCCCCAACTCGCCTTGACGGTGGGGACCCCCGACGATTAGCTACAGCCCTTCCGCTGTCCCGCTCACACCCGCGACAGGTGCGGCCGTCGCGGTTTTTTTCGGAGAATCGACATGGCCAAGTACGAGGCGAAGGATTTCAACCACCTGCTCGGGAAGGTGAACGGGCTGTCGGAGGCCCAGCTCAAGGCCCACTTCGGCCTGTACCAGGGTTACGTCAACAAGCTGAACGAGATCTGGGAGAAGCTCCCGGGCGCGGACCGCTCCAAGGCGAACTACTCCTTCTCCGAGTACTCGGAGCTGAAGCGCCGCGAGCCGGTCGCGTACAACGGCACCTTCCTCCACGAGCTGTACTTCGGCAACCTCGCCAAGGACGGGGACTGCTCGCCCGAGCTCAAGAAGGCCCTCGAGGCCAGCTTCGGCTCCTTCGACAACTGGATGGTCGACATGAAGGCCTGCCTGTCGTCCGCCCACGGCTGGGCCCTCACCGTGTACGATTGGAACCTCAAGCGCGTCGCCAACATGCTGGTGCAGAGCGAGCACCACGTGGGCCTGTGGCCGAACGTGAGCATCCTCTGCGCGGTGGACGCGTGGGAGCACGCCTACATGATCGACTACGGCACCAAGAAGGCCGACTACGTGAACAACGTGTTGAACGCCCTGAACTGGAAGGCGATCAACGAGCGCTTCTCGCACATCAACCCCAAGTAGGTCGGCGCGCGGCCCCTTCGGCGCATCGAGGCCTCGATCCTCCGCAGGCGTGCGGGGGACGAGGCCTCTTCGTCTTTCGGGCGCCCGCATCGCGCGAAGGCGCCGGGCGAGCGGGCCCACGTAGAGCCGGCCGAGGCTTCCTTCCCTGCCGCCCCGGTGCAGATCGTGTCGTCGGCGGCGAAGCTGCCGCACTGGAGGAGGGAGCATGAAGATGCGGATGTCGATGCTGGCGGTGGCCGCCGGGCTGATGTCTCTGCCGGGCTTCGCGGTCGCACAGGGTGGCTCCACGGGCAGCGAGCCGGGGATGGACCAGCCGAGCGGCCGTACGGCCACCAGCCCGAAGCAGATGGGCGCCGAGCACGCGCAGGTGTTTCAGGACAAGGACAACTTCAAGGTGGAGGGCACCCTCGCCTCCGTGGACGCGACCAACGGGAACATGACCCTGCAGCGCGAGGACATGCCCCCGGCCGAGCTCAAGCTCGCCCCGGACACCAAGATCCAGGTGGATGGCAAGAGCGCCTCCATCCAGGATCTCCAGCCGGGGTCCGAGGTGCGCGCGGAGTTCAACCTGTCCGAGAACCAGCCGATCGCCGTCTCGGTCGAGGCGAAGCAGTCGAAGGCCCAGAAGCAGCAGCAGCGTCAGGGCACCTCGCCTCAGCAGCGCCAGGGCGGCTCGTCCTACTAGGCGCTCGCCCGATGGCTTCGGGGCGTCGGCGCGGATCCGCTTCGGATCCGCGCCGTCGTCGTTTCGGGGTGCCGCCGATCCCCGGATCGAAGTTGACCCCCTCGGGCGTTCTCTCCTAAGAACACCCTGGCTTCTTGCCGCCAGAGAGAGAAAACGACCCAACGTGCCCACCCGAGAACCGAAGCAACTCGAAGCGGCCGCCGCCCGGACGTCCGAGCCACGCCGCCGATATGTCGACGATCCCCTCCAGGCGCTGACCGCGCTGGACCCCCATGGTCCGCCGCCCGAGATCCCGTTCGAGCGCCTGGACACCGACGCCCTGAAGGTGGTGCACCGCCTGCGGGCCCACGGACACCAGGCCTACCTGGTGGGGGGCTGCGTCCGCGACCTCCTCCTGGGTCTGCAGCCCAAGGACTTCGACGTGGCGACCAGCGCGCACCCCGGGGAGATCCGCGCGATCTTCCGGAACTGCAGGCTGATCGGGAGGCGCTTCCGCCTCGCCCACATCTACTTCCACGGCGGCAAGGTGATCGAGACCGCCACCTTCCGCGCCAACCCCCACGAGACCAACGGCGAGGACGGCGAGCCGCCTGCCGGCGATCTGCTCATCACGGCGGACAACGTCTTCGGCACCGCGGAGGAGGACGCGCGCCGCCGCGACTTCACCGTCAACGGCCTCTTCTACGACGTGATCCTGGGCCGCGTGCTCGATTACGTGGGGGGCCGCGAGGATCTCGAGCGCCGCCAGCTCCGCACCATCGGCGATCCCGACGTGCGCATGCAGGAGGATCCGGTCCGCATCCTCCGCGCGGTCCGCTTCGCGGCGAAGGCCGGCCTCGAGATCGAGCCGGGCACCTGGGGTGCCATGGTCAGACACAAGGAGGAGCTGGCCCGCTGCGCGCCGCCGCGGGTGCTCGAGGAGATCTTCAAGCTGCTGCGCTCGGGCCACTCGCACCGGTGCATGGAGCTGCTCCACAGGATGGGCGGCCTCGAGGTGCTGCTGCCCCCGATCGCGTCCTTCCTCGCCCAGGCGGGGCCGGAGCGCTCGGCCGCGCTCTTCGAATCCCTGCGGCTCCTGGACGAGGTGGTGCGCAGCCGCCCGCTGCCCGACGACTCGGTGCTGCTCTCGACCCTCCTCGTGCACCTTTCGCAGCACGAGCTGATCAAGGGGCGCCAGGAGACGGCGCCGGCCGCCGCGGCGCCGGAGGCGGAGCACGCGGGCGAGGCGGGGGAGGACGAGGGCGACGAGCTGGAGGCCCTCGAGGAGGCGGCCACCGGCGAGCCCCTTCCCGCCGAGCCGCCCGAGGGCGAGACGCCGCAGGTCCCGTGGAGCATCTCCGCCTCGGCCCGGACGGTGGACGAGCTCCTCGCCGAGCTGGTGCGCAGCGCGAGGCTCCCCCGGCGCATCGCCGAGCGGGCGCGGCTGCTGCTCCACGCGCAGCGGGTCCTCTCCGGCGCGCGCAAGAGGCGCAGCTCGCCGATGCGGTTCGTGCGGCAGGCGTACTTCGCCGACGCGCTGCTCGTGTACGAGCTCTACGTGCTCGCCACGGGACACGGCGCCGAGAGCCTCGCCCGCTGGCGCGAGCGGCTCGTGCAGGCGGTGGGCGCGGAGAGCGCCGCGAGCACCGGCGTGCCGAAGGCTGCCCCGGAGGCGGTGGCGGGCGAGGTGGATGCGGACGCGGCGGAGACCACCGCTGGGCGCAGGCGCCGCCGGCGGGGGCGAGGTCGAGGGGAGCGATCGGCGGAGAACGGCGCGGCCACGGCGGCGGTGGACGAGGTCGTGGCGGCAGCGGCGGAGAGCCTCCCGCCGGAGGCCGAGCGGCGCCCGCCTCCGGGCCCCGCGGACCTGCTCCCGTTCTGACGGGAGCCCCGGGGAACTTCAGGCGCGGGCACGTCGGCGTGAGGCGGCCCGCCGGACGTCGTCTTCGGGCGTGCGGGGGCGTCGGAACGTCTTTCGCCGCTCGCCCTCGACGGAGGGGGAGCCCGGGTTTCGATTCGACCGCCAGGGCGCGCCCCGGCTCGCGCGGCCGCTCAGGCCTCGAGGGAGCGGAGGACCTCGTCGAGCTCCGGAGGGAGAGGAAGCCGGAGGTCCAGCGCGGCGCCCGTGACCGGATGCGCGAAGGCGAGCCGCGTCGCGTGCAGGAAGAGCCGGCGGAGGCCCCGGGGCGCCGCCCCGCCGTAGACGTCGTCCCCGGCCACCGGGCTGCCCAGGTGGGCGAGGTGGACGCGGATCTGGTGCATGACGCCGGTGGTGATGGTGCATCGCATCAGGGTCCACCCCGGGAAGCGCCGCACCACCTCGACGAGGGTATGCGCCTCCCGGGCGTTCGTGCGCTCGGCGAGGCGCTCCTCCGGCACCGCCCGCATCCGCCCCGGGTTCCCCGGATCGGCGCCGATCGGGACCTCGACCTCCACGCGGCCCCGGATCGCCCCGGCGGCGAGGGCGAGGTACTCCTTGCGGACCGTGCGGGCGGTGAACTGCGCCCGCAGGTCCTCCCAGGCCTCCCGGCTGCGGGCGGCCACGACGAGGCCCGAGGTCGGCGTGTCCAGGCGGTGGGCCACGCCCCCTTCCCGGGGATCGCGGCCGGCGCCGGCGCACTCGGGGAAGCGGGCGACGAGCGCATTGGCGAGCGTGCCCCGCTCCCCCGCCTCGAGCGGGTGGGTCGGCATGCCGCTCGGCTTGGAGACCACGACGACCGCCTCGTCCTCGTGGACGACCGGGAGCGGCAGCTCCGGCTGGGGCACGAGCGCCTCGCCCGGCCGGGGGAGGCGGACGACGATCTCCTGGCCGGGCTCGACGGGCTGTCCCTTCCTCGCCCTGCGGCCGTCCACACGGACGTGCCCCCGCTCGATCGCCGCCATCACCTTCCGGCGCGACTCGCCCAGCGCCGCGGCGGCCCACCGATCGAGGCGCGCGCCCGCGTCGCCGTCGGGGACCACCAGCCTGTGCTCTTCGAGCTCGACCACCTGGCGTTTCTATCCGAAGAACACGCTGGCGACGTCGAAGATCTGGGGGTCGAGGGTCTTCAGGCTGCGGGTGGCCTCGGCGAGCGGCACCGCCACGATGTCGTTGCCGCGCAAGGCCGCCATCATCCCCCACTTCCCGTCCACCACGAGGTCCGCCGCCGCCACGCCGAAGCGCGTGCCGAGGACGCGATCGGCGGCGGTGGGGCTGCCCCCGCGCTGAACGTAGCCCAGGACGGTGACGCGGCTCTCGATGCCGGTGCGCTCCTCCACCGCCTGGGCGACGAGCTGGGCCACGCCCCCCAGGCGCTCATGCCCCCAATCGTCCTTGCCTCGGGAGATCAGCCGGGCGCCCTCGCCCAGATCGACCATCGCCCCTTCCGCGCAGACGATGATCGAGAATTTTCGCCCCTCCCGCCGCCGCCGCTCCACGTGCGCGATCACCTCCTCGATCCGCGCCGGGCGCTCGGGAACGAGGATCGCGTCGGCGCCGCCGGCGAGCCCCGCGTAGGCGGCGATCCAGCCCACGTGCCGGCCCATCACCTCCACCGCGATCACCCGCTGGTGGGACTCCGCCGTCGAGTGCAGCCGATCGATCGCCTCGGTGGCGATGGAGACGGCGGTGTCGAAGCCGAAGGTGAAGTCGGTGCCGGCGAGGTCGTTGTCGATGGTCTTGGGGACGCCCACGACGGGGACGCCCAGGGCGTGCATCTCCCGGGCGACGGAGAGGGTCCCCTCGCCGCCGATCGCGATCACCGCGCCGACGTTGTGCCGCTCGAGGGTGCGGATCACCTTCTGCGGACCGTCGAGCCTGGCGAAGGGGGTGGCCCGCGACGTGCCGAGCATGGTGCCGCCGAGGTGGAGGATGCCGGAGACGCGCTGCCGGGTGAGCCGCTCGTGGCGATCCTCGAGGAGGCCCTCCCAGCCGTCGCGGATCCCCATGACCTCGAGGTTACGCTGCTCGCCGCGGCGGACGATGGCGCGGATCACGGCGTTGAGGCCGGGACAATCTCCGCCCCCCGTGAGGACGGCGACCTTGACGAGCGACACCCGGCCCTCCTCGTTCGCGTCGCGGGACGAACGGCGCGAAGCTCGCCTGCACGCGCGGCGCCCGGGCGAGGAAGATGGGAACTCGGAGCGGGGCCGTGCAACCGGAATCGATTGATGCCGCGCCTGGCGGGCGGTATTTGTTCGCCCATCGCAATCCACCAACGAAGGACCGCATCGATGGCATCTCTCCGCCCGTACATCGTCGAGCTGATCCGCCACACCTCCTCCGGGTTGCCGGAGGACGTCCTGGACGCCCTTGCCGAGGCCAGGGACAACGAGCCCGAGGGCTCGCGTGCCTGGTCGACCTTCGAGCTGATGATCTCGAACGTGGAGGCGGCGAGGCAGGCGAGCGCGCCGATCTGCCAGGACACCGGCACGCTGATCTTCTACGTCGACCACGGGCCCGACCACTCCCCGCACGCGCTGGAGCGGGACATCGTGGCGGCGGTGCGCGAGGCCACCCGGCGCGCGTACCTGCGCCCCAACGCCGTCGACCCGATCACCGGGGTGAACTCCGGCGACAACGTCGGCAGGGGCTCCCCGTACATCCACTTCACCGCCCGCAAGGAGAAGGGAGTTCGGGTGCGGCTGATGATGAAGGGGGGCGGCTGCGAGAACGTGGGCACGCAGTATTCGCTCCCCGACGAGTCCATCGGCGCGGGCCGCGATCTCGACGGCATCCGCAGGTGCATCATCGACGCGGTGCAGAAGGCGCAAGGGTTCGGCTGCGCCCCGGGCACCGTCGGGGTCGGCGTGGGCGGCGATCGGGTGACGAGCTACATCGAGTCGAAGGAGCAGCTCTTCCGGCCGCTGCGGGACGTGAACCCCGATCCGGTCCTGGCGGATCTGGAGGAGGAGCTCCTCGGATCGCTGCAGGGCCTGAACATCGGGCCGATGGGCTTCGGCGGCGAGACCACGGTGCTCGGGGTGAAGATCGGCGCGCGGCATCGGGTGCCGGCCAGCTTCTTCGTGTCGATCAGCTACATGTGCTGGGCGTACCGGAAGGGCGAGCTGACGGTGAAGGGCCGGAAGGCGGCGCTCGACGGGCACCCGCTGGGGCTCCCGGTGCCGGTCGCGAGGAAGGCGGCGAGCAGGACCGCAGCGAAGGCGGTCGTCGCCAAGAAGACCGGCGCGAAGAAGGCCGGCGCGAAGAAGGCCGGCGCGAAGAAGGCCGATGCGAAGAAGACCGGCGCGAAGAAGGCCGGCGCGAAGAACGCCGGCGCGAAGAAGACCGTCGCGAAGAAGGCCGCCTCGAAGAAGGCCGTCGCGAAGAAGGCCGCCTCGAAGAAGGCCGTCGCGAAGAAGGCCGTCGCGAAGAAGTCCGTCGCGAAGAAGTCCGTCGCCAAGAACGCCGCCTCGAAGACGACCTCCCCGAGGAAGCCCGCCGGGCCCGCGGTGCAGGTCGCCTCGCGTCGGGCCCGTCCCAAGAAGCTCCCCGTCCTCTAAGCCTGCAGACCTCCTCCGACGACGTCAGGATCGACCATGCCCAAGAAGATCGAGCTCCCCATCTCCGAGTCGGCCATCCGCGAGCTGCGGATCGGCGACGAGGTGGAGATCAGCGGCCCCATGGTGCTGGGCCGCGACGCCGCCCACAAGCACCTGGTGAAGGTCCACGACGAGGCCTTCGATCGCCTCGCGCGGAATCGCTTTCTCTACCACTGCGGCCCCGTGGTCCGCCGGGACGAGTCCGGAGAGTGGCGCTTCGTCGCCGCCGGCCCCACCACGTCGATCCGCGAGGAGCCCTACGAGGCCCAGGTGATCGAGCGCTACGGCTTGCGCGGAATCATCGGCAAAGGCGGCATGGGGGCGCGCACCCTCGAGGCCATGCGCCGGCACGGCTCCGTGTACCTCCACGCCGTCGGCGGCCTGGCGGTGGTCCTCGCCGAGAAGGTGGTGAAGGTCCACGGCGCCCACATGCTGGACGAGCTCGGCGTGCCCGAGGCCATGTGGTCCATCGAGGTGAAGGACTTCCCCTCGGTGGTCACCATGGACTCCCACGGCGGCTCCCTCCACGAGACCATGTTCAACCAGTCCCGGGACGCCGCGCGCCGGCTCATGGAGCAGGGCGTCCGGACGCCCTCCACCCGCAAGCGCGCCTGATCCCGGGGCCGGCCCGGCCTACCGCCTCCCGCCTGGGCCACCCGAGGTGATCATCTTCACCGGGCCGTAGAAGAGCTGCGCCTCCGTGAAAACCGGGCGCCGGCCGGAGCGATTCGTCCCCGACTCGTCGATGGGGAAGAACGGCGCCGGGCGCTCGATCCACTGGCGCATGATCACCTCGCCGTCGTGGGAGAGCCCCTCCAGGAGCGACGCTGGCATCTGCGCGAGGTAGCACTCCACCACCGGGCGGAACTGGTCGCGGAAGAGGCTCCCCGGCAGGCTGGCGTGGCGCCGGTCGTGGTAAAGGGTGCCGTCGAACGTCGGCGAGATGTGCCACAGCTCGTGCAGGATCGTCTCCACCCGCTTCTCCGGCGACGAGCGCAGGAAGAACCTCGGCCGGAAGGTCACCACGTAAAGCATGCGACGGCCCCGGATCTGGACCACCGGCTTGGCCCGTTTGCCGTCCGCCGAGATTCGATCGCCCGAGCAGGCGAACCGCAGGGGCCGCACGGTGGCGCGGCTCGCACGCCTCGCCTCCCCCGCCACGATCAGGATCCGGGAGGGATCGACCGCCGACAGATCCGGGATCCGCCGGGCGGCGTCGCGCATGATCGCCTTGATGGCGATCCCGAGGTTGGGCCTGCGTCTGGAGCGGGTCATCGCGCGGGATCATAACGCCCGGTCCCGCGGAGGTGGATTTTCGAGCGCGGGACGCGTTGGGCGGAGCGCGCGCCGATGGTATGCTCCGTGTCCCCCCAAGCGAGGTCGTCCAACATGAGGTCGAAGCACCGTCTGCTCTCCATCCCCACCATCGCCCTCTTCGCCCTGTCGATGGCTTGCGGCGGAGGCGACGAAGAGATCCAGATCGAGAAGCCGACGATGGGCGATCCCGCCGCCTACTTCGGCGTGGAGGCGTGCACCTGCTACGAGTACGAGGTGACCGACGGCTCCGACGCCCGCATGCTGGGCGTCGCCGTGGAGCGCGTGGACGACTTCTACTCCGACGAGGCCGGGAAGGACGTCCACGCCGTCGTCTACCGGCTCGGTGGCGCGGTCCAGGCGACCTACGTGGTCGATCCCACCAACCCCGACCTCCTCCTCACCCGGATGCAGAACGTGGTCGGGACCGGCGACGAGTGGCGCCTCACCCCGGGGATGTCCCTCGCCCACTGGCTGGAGGACCGATCGGCGATGGTGTCGACCAAGGTCCAGGCGACGCTCTACCGGAACGCGAGCCCCGAGGGCGAGCCGCAGGAGATCGAGATGCGGACGCTGATCGACGAGTCGACGACTCCGATCCGCGCCTCCCTCGACGGTGGCGAGACCGAGCAGGACTACGACGCGAGGCTGATCCAATACTCGCAGACGCCCTGGAAGGAGCCGAAGCGCTGGTTCGTGCCGGAGATCGGCAACGTCCAGCTCGAGTTCAACGGCGCCCGCTGGATCCTGCACAACAAGCGGATCCTCGAGGGCGGCTGCCCCGGCGAGAGCGTCCAGGACATCTGCGGCGTGAACCCGTAGCCAGGAGACCCCCGATGAGCCCGATCCAGCGTCCTCTCCTCGCCCTCGTCCTCCTGCTCGCGGCGGCCTGCGCAGGCGCGCCGGTGGCCCAGGGCCCGGTGGTGAGCAAGGCCGACGTGCCGAAGATCGAGGCGACGGACCAGTCCTTCACCTCCTTCACCGCGGTGGCGCACGTGCAGGTGCCGGGCACGGGCAAGGCAGCCCGGGCCACGTCGGCCACCTACGAGCTCCTCGTCGTCTGGAAGGGCGAGCGCCGGCAGATGGCGTCGGGGACGGTGGACCTCTCCGCCGAGATCCCGGCGGACGGCGGCGTGGTCCAGGTGGCGGTGCCTTCGCCCTACGCCTCGGACGAGGACCTGGGGGAGGTGCTCGAAGACGAGGCGCCGTTGGAGTTCATCCTCCGGGGGTCGCTGTCCACCGACGACGATCGCCTCCTCGAGTTCTCGCGGGCGGGCATGGTGCGCACGCCGCGGGTGCCGGTGGCCAAGGTCTGGCACGTCGAGGCCAGCGCCCAGGAGAACGAGATCAGCCTGGTCTTCTTCCTCCGGGTGGAGAACCCGAACCCCTTCGAGCTGGACCTCGAAGGACTGGTCTTCGACCTCTCCATCGACGGGCTGGAGCTGGTGAAGGACGGGCGGGCCGGGCGCAAGCAGCGGGTTCCCCCCAGCTCCACGGCACAGGTCGAGATCCCCTACGTCCTCGGCCAGGGGAACTTCCCGGCGGTCGCCCAGGTGATCCGGTCGAAGCGCAGCATGGAGTACGTGCTGGACGGCGTGATCCGGCTGGGGATCGGGCACATCCCCATCGAGCTCACCGGGCCCATCGATCTCTGATCGCAGGGGCCGGATCCGGGCGTGCTGCCGACGGCGGGCGCCTCGAACGGGCGCCCGCTTTCGTTCTCGGCCCGGGTGGAGGCCTACCGGTGGCGCCGTGGCGGCAAGGGGGTGCGTGGGGCCGGCCTTCGGTCCGCGGTCGAGGCGGGCGCCTCGTCGGCGGCGCCCTGGGTGATCGCACGGCGGGGCCTGCGGGCGGCGGGACGATTGCCCTCCCCTCCCACGTGCCCGTGGAGAGCGGCCTTGGGGGGCTTCCCCACCGCGATCTTCGGCTCGTCGGGGTTGGGCTTGTAGAGCAGGAAGGTCCGCCCCAGCACCTGGGCGAGCTCGGCGCCGGTCTCCTCGGCGAGCTGCGCGGCCGCCGCCTTGCGATCGACCGGCGCGCCCTCGAGGACCTTCACCTTGATGAGCTCGTGGGTGACGAGGGCGTCGATCGTCGCCTCCACCAGCGCCGCGGTGATCCCCTGCCTGCCGATCTGCACCACCGGCTCCAGGTGGTGCCCCAGCGCGCGCAGCACCCGCCGGTCCTTTCCCTTGAGGTCCGTCACTTGCCCTTCCTCGCTTCGATCATCCGCAGCTCGCGCATGGCCTCGACGTTGTTTTTGTCGAGGGCGAGGCAGGCCTTGTAGGCCTCGATCGCCCCGGGGACGTCACCGAGTACGTTGGAGATCCGCCCCGAGAAGAGCCACGGCACGGCGCAGTTCGGGCTCGCCTCCAGGGCCTTCGCCAGCTCGGCGCGGCACTCCTTCTCGACGCTGCGCTTGTCCGCCGTCCCGCTGAACCGCGCGAACGCTCGCCATGCGTAGAACTCGCCCTCGGCCGGATCGAGCTCGATCGCCCTGTCGAGCTCCTCCACCGCCTCCTTGAAGCGGCGGGCCTTCACCAGGAGCATCGCCTGCTGGAACAACCTCTCGGCCTCGAGGATGCTCGCCACGTCCACGCCCCCCGAGATCCCGGCCTCCAGCTCCGCGAGGTACTCGGCGCGGCGCTGATCGCTGCACAGGACCTCGTAGGCCTCGTTGAGCCTCGCGGTGATCTGCTCCTTGGCGCGGCGGGCGCTTTCGGAGCCGGCGGCGGTGTCGGGGTGGTAGACCCGGGCCAGCCGGAAGTAGGCCTTCTTCACCTCGGCGGCGGACGCCGTCCGCTCGACCTCGAGGACCTGGAAGTGATCCTTCTTGGGCAGCTCCTCGAGCAGGCGCAGGAGGGCCGGGTCGGCCTCCTCGGTCAGCGCCGGCATCGACGGACGCGAGGCGTGCCGCCGCGTCGCCGCGGGCGTGGGGGAGAACACGGGGGCGGGGCCGCTGGAGAACTCGTAGTTGGCGGGAGGCGCGGGCGGCGGGGGCGGCCTGGCGCCGCCGTCGTCGGCGCCGTCCGCGGCGAAGGAGGCGAGGCCCGTCTCGGCGAGGAAGAAGCCGGCGCGGAAGATGGCCTCCGCCTCCTCGGGCTGCGCCGAGGCGGCGATTTCCGCCAGGGTGCGGGTGCCGTCGAACCAGGTGACCGCCCGGGCCTCCTGGGTGGTGAGCCCGAGGTCGGAGATGGGCACGCGGTCGTCGCCCGCCCGCAGGATGGGGAGGTAGAGCCGCCCGCCCAGCCGCCGCACGATCTCCGAGCCCGGGAGCCGGCGTACCGCCTGCCCGGCGAGCGGCCACGTCTCGCCGAGGGGCGCCGAGCCGGGTGGAGCCGGGACGTCGGGCCGCCAGCCGAAGCTCCCCGCCTCCACGGCGAGGGCGCGCACGAGGATGGCGCGGCCATACCCCGCCAGGTGCCGGAAGGCCTCGGACGGGTCCATCCCCGACGATTGGCAGAGGATCTCGATGAGGTCGCCGCCCTTCTCGCGGAGGAGGAGCTGCGCCCGGGCGAGCGCGTCCTGATCGAGGACGCCCTGGGCGAGGAGGTAGCGGCCGATCCCGAGGGACGGCGAGGTGGTGCGGGCGAAGACGGGCGTGCCGCGGCGGAAGCAGAGGTCGAAGGTTGCGCCGTTGGCGTCGACGATGGACAGGCAGCCGGAGGCCTTTTCCGCGGCGATGAGGAAATACAAACGGAATGGCGTGCCGCCTTCGATGACGCCGCTGGGTTGCAGCGACATCAACCTTCCCTCCCTTCCCGGCGCCGTTCCCACCGCTACCGACATGCCTTTCCCCCCGCCATCTCCCGCTATTCCACCATCACCAGCTTGGCGCCGCTCTCCACCGAGGCGCCCGCCGTCGAGAACAGCTCCTTGACGATCCCGCCCTTCGGGCTCGTCAGCTCGTTCTCCATCTTCATGGCCTCGACTACCACCAGGCCCTGACCCTCGGCAACCTCGTCACCGACGGCAACGAGATATTTCACGACCTTTCCCGGCATCGGCGCCGTCACGGTCTGCGGGCCCTCGACCGTGAACCGGCCGCCGGCCTGCCGCATCCGCATCCGGCGCTCGTCCAGGACCTCGACCTTGAAGACCTGGTCGCGGACCATGACGTTCACCGAGTCGTTCGGGCCCTCCTCGAACTCCACCGAATAGGACGCATGATCGACGATGAGGCTCACAGCTCCGTGGGCCAGCTCGAGGGCGTCCACCACGTGGACCTCGTCGCCCACCTTGACCTCGTAGAGGCCGTCGCCCTTCTCGGTGACGTCGATGTCCCAGGTCTGCTTCGCGAGGGTCGCCTGGTACCTCATCGCACCCCTCCGCTGCGGCCGAGCGCGTGGATGCGGCCGATCTCCGCCCAGCGGGAGAGGGCCGTCCTGGCACCGTGGGCGCTGTCCGCGAGCTGGCGGGCCCGCTTCTTGTCCTGCTGGAACTGGTGGATCGCCGAGGCCACCAGGGCCACCCGGGCGAGCCCGTCGCTCGGCGAGGGCACGAGATCCGCCGCCTGCCTGGCGAGGAAGGTGGTGTCGTAGTCGCCGCTGCGGAACTCCGGGTGGGCGAGGATCTCCTTGAGGTAGCCGATGTTGGTGGTGATCCCCTTCACCACGAACTCCGAGAGCGCCCGGCGGAGGCGATCGATCGCCTGATCGCGATCGGGGGCCCACACGATCAGCTTGGCGATCATGGAGTCGTAGGCCATGGGGACGGTGTAGCCGGGATAGACGCCGCTGTCCAAGCGGGTGCCCGGCCCGCCCGGGAGGCGCAGGTAGGAGATCTTGCCCGGGCTCGGCATGAAGCCGCGGGACGGATCCTCGGCGTTGACGCGGGCCTCGATGGCGTGGCCGATCGACGGGATCTCGTCCTGGCCGAGGGGGAGCTTCGCGCCGGCCGCGACCTCGAGCTGCCAGCGCACCAGGTCGAGGCCGGTGCGCAGCTCCGTGACCGGGTGCTCGACCTGGAGCCGGGCGTTCATCTCCAGGAAGTAGAAGTTCTTGTGGGCGTCGACCAGGAATTCGCAGGTCCCGGCGCCGACGTAGCCGACGGCCTTGGCCGCCCGCACCGCCACCTCGCCCATCCGGGCGCACATGTCCGGGTCGACGATGGGCGACGGCGTCTCCTCGATCACCTTCTGGTGGCGGCGCTGCACCGAGCACTCGCGCTCGAAGAGGTGGACGCAGTTGCCGTGGGCGTCGGCGAAGACCTGGATCTCGACGTGCCGGGGCTTCTCCAGGAACTTCTCGATGTAGACCCGGTCGTCGCCGAAGGCGTTCTTCGCCTCCCGCTGGGCGGCGCCAAAGGCCTCGTCGAAGGCGTCGGCCGAGTCCACCCGGCGCATGCCCTTGCCGCCACCGCCGGCGGCCGCCTTGATCATCACCGGGAAGCCGATCTGCTCGGCGAACGCCTTCGCCCTGGCGTGGTCTGCTTCCGGCTCCTCCATGCCGGGGACCACCGGCACCCCCGCGGCGATCATCCGCCGCCGGGCCTGGGTCTTCTCGCCCATGGCCTCCATGGCGGCGGCCGGCGGCCCGATGAACGTCAGCCCCGCCTGCTCGCAGGCCTCCACGAAGGTCCCGCGCTCGGAGAGGAAGCCGTAGCCGGGGTGGATCGCCTCGGCGCCGGTGGCCTTGGCGGCGGCGATCACCCGGTCGGCGCGCAGGTAGCTCTCCGACGAGGGCGCGGGCCCCAGCCGCACCGCCTCGTCCGCGGTGCGCACGTGGAGCGCGCCCCGATCGGCGTCCGAGTACACGGCCACGGTGCGGATGCCCATCTCGCGGCAGGTCCGCATCACCCGCACGGCGATCTCACCTCTGTTGGCCACGAGGACCTTGCGGAACATCTGGCGGTTCTCCTTCCGGGAAAGGGCGCGCAGTCTAGGCGTTTATCGCCTCCCTTGCCAGCGCCGAGAAGCAGCCGGGCCACGCCGGGCGGCCGGGCCGGGCGGGACGAGGCCGAAACGTCCCTCAGGCGTCCTAGAACCGGAGGGCGCCGAGGATCTCGCGGGCGGCCAGGGCCGGGGTGGTGCGGGCGTCGCGCACCTCGGCCTCGAGGCGGGCGATGCGCTCCTCCATGCCGGGGGCCCGGCGCAGGGCGTCGCGCAGGCCCTCGTCGATCATGGACCACATCCAGCGCAGCTTCTGGTCCCGGCGCTTGGCCTGGAGCTCGCCGGAGGCGGTGAGCGCCTCGCGGTGGGCGGTGATCTTCTCCCAGATCGCCTCCAGGCCGTGGCCGGTGAGGGCGCTGCAGGTGAGGACGGGCGGGCTCCAGTTGGGAGAGGAGGGCCGCACGTAGTGGAGCGCGCGCTGGTACTCGCGGGCGGCGCGGTTGGCGCGCTCCAGGTTGGGGCCGTCCGCCTTGTTGATGGCGATGAGGTCGGCGAGCTCGAGGATGCCCTTCTTGATCCCCTGCAGCTCGTCGCCGGCGCCGGCCAGCATGAGCACGAGGAAGAAGTCGACCATCCCCGCCACCGCCGTCTCGGACTGGCCGACGCCCACCGTCTCGATGAGGATCACGTCGAAGCCCGCCGCCTCGCAGAGGAGGGAGGCCTCCCGGGTGCGCCGCGCGACGCCCCCCAGCGAGCCCGCGCTCGGCGACGGACGGATGAAGGCGTTCGGATCGGTGGCGAGCCGCTGCATCCGGGTCTTGTCGCCGAGGATGCTGCCGCCGGTGACGGTGCTCGACGGATCCACCGCGAGCACCGCGACCTCGTACCCCTTGCCGGTGAGCAGGCTGCCGAAGCCCTCGATGAAGGTGCTCTTGCCCACGCCGGGGACGCCGCTCACCCCCACCCGGAAGGCGTCGCCCGTGCGCGGGACGAGCCGGGCGAGGACCTCCTGCCCGAGGGCCTCGTCGTCGGCGCGGGTGCTCTCGACGAGGGTGATCGCGCGGGCGAGGATCGCGCGGTCGCCGCGCTCGACGCCGCGCACGTACTCGTCCACCGAGAGCCGGGGGCGTGCCGGCGAACGGCTCATGCGGACCGACTGCCCTCGAGATCGGCGAGCAGGCGCAGCGCCGCCTCGCCGACGACGGTGCCGGGGCCGAAGATCTCCGCGGCGCCGGCCGCGCGCAGCGCCTCGTGATCCTGCGGCGGGATGACGCCGCCGACCACCACGAGGATGTCCTCGCGGCCCAGGCTCCGCAGCGCCTCGCGAAGCTGCGGCACCAGGGTGAGGTGCCCGGCGGCGAGGGAGCTGACCCCCACCACGTGCACGTCGTTCTCCACCGCCTGCCGCGCCGTCTCCTCGGGTGTCTGGAAGAGCGGCCCGATGTCGACGTCGAAGCCCATGTCGGCGAACGCCGAGGCGATCACCTTCTGGCCGCGGTCGTGGCCGTCCTGTCCCATCTTGGCGACGAGGATGCGCGGCCTGCGCCCCTCGCTGCGCGCGAACCGCTCGACCGCCTCCTGGACCTCGATCATCCGATCTCCTCCTCCGCCCAGCTCCTGCCGGTAGACGCCCTGCACCGAGCGGATGGTGGCCCGGTACCGGCCGAAGACCTTCTCCATCGCCAGCGACATCTCGCCGACGGTGGCCTTGGCCCGCGCCGCCTCGAGGCAGCGCTCGAGGAGGTTGCCCTCGCCGGTCTGGGCGGTGCGGGTGAGCGCCTCGAGGGCGGCGTCGACCTTCGCCTCGTCCCGCTCGGCCCGCAGCCGTCGCAGCCGCGCCACCTGGGCCTCGCGCACCTGCCGGTTGTCCACCTGGAGGAGGGAGATCGCGTCCTCGGACTCCGCCTGGTAGGCGTTGACGCCGACGATGGTCTGGACGCCCGAGTCGATGCGCGCCTGGGTGCGCGCCGCCGCCTCCTCGATGCGCAGCTTGGGCAGGCCCTCCTCGAGGGCCTTGGCCATGCCGCCCATCCGCTCCACCTCCTGGATGTGCGCCCAGGCCCGCCGCGCCAGATCCCAGGTGAGCTTCTCCACGTAGTAGGACCCGCCCCACGGATCCACGGTGCGGCAGGTGCCCGTCTCCTGCTGGATGAGGAGCTGGGTGTTGCGCGCGATGCGGGCGCTGAAGTCGGTGGGGAGCGCCAGCGCCTCGTCGAGCGAGTTGGTGTGGAGCGACTGCGTGTGCCCGTGGGTGGCGGCGAGCGCCTCCACGCAGGTGCGGGCCACGTTGTTGAACACGTCCTGGGCGGCGAGGCTCCATCCCGACGTCTGGCAATGGGTGCGCAGCGCCATCGACCTGGGATCCTTGGCGCCCAGGTCGGACACCAGCTTCGCCCAGAGGAGGCGCGCCGCCCGCAGCTTCGCCACCTCCATGAAGTAGTTCATCCCCACCGCGAAGAAGAAGGAGAGGCGGGGCGCGAAGGCGTCGATGCCGAGGCCGGCGGCGATGCCGGTGCGCAGGTACTCCAGCCCGTCGGCCAGGGTGTAGCCGAGCTCCAGATCCGCCGTCGCCCCCGCCTCCTGCATGTGGTAGCCGGAGATGCTGATGCTGTTGAACTTCGGCATCTCCTTCGAGGTGAAGGCGAAGATGTCGGCGATGATCCGCATCGAGGGCGCGGGCGGATAGATGTACGTGTTCCGCACCATGAACTCTTTGAGGATGTCGTTTTGGATGGTGCCGGTGAGCTTGTCGTGGGGGACGCCCTGCTCCTCCGCCGCGAGGATGTAGAGCGCGAGGATCGGCAGCACCGCGCCGTTCATCGTCATGGAGACGCTCATCCGATCGAGCGGGATCCCGTCGAAGAGGATCCGCATGTCGAGGATGGAGTCGATGGCGACGCCCGCCATGCCCACGTCCCCCGCCACCCGCGGATGATCCGAGTCGTACCCGCGGTGGGTGGGTAGGTCGAAGGCGATGGAGAGGCCCCGCTGCCCCGCCTTGAGGTTGCGGCGGTAGAAGGCGTTGCTCTCCTCGGCGGTGGAGAACCCCGCGTACTGGCGGATCGTCCACGGCTTCTGCACGTACATCGTCGGGTACGGGCCCCGCAGGTACGGGGGGAAGCCCGGCATGCCGTCGACGTGGCCCAGACCCTCCAGGGCGGACGGATCGTAGAGCGGCGCGACGTCGATCCCCTCCGGCGTCTCCCAGGAGAGCTCGGCGACGGGCCGCCCCGCGGCCGCCTCGGCGGCGCGGCGCCACGCCTCGCGATCGCCGCCGCGGCGCGGCTCGCCCAGGGGCAGGGTGGAGAAGTCGGGGATGCGGCTCATGGCGCCACCTGCAGCAGCGAGAGGGTGGATTCCAGGAGGTCGAGGGCGTTCATGCCGACGTGGACGAAGCCGTCGACGCCGTGGGCGCGCAGCGCCGCCTCCCTCTCGCCGGGACGACCCGCCAGGAGGATCCGGGCGGCGCCGGCGTCGCGGAGGGCCTTCGCCGCGGGGGGGACGACCTCGTCCCAGGCGACGTCCGCCGCGCAGATCACGGCGAGCTTCGCGCCGCTCTCGGCGAGCGCGCGGGCCGCGGCGGCAGCGTCGGGATAGCCGTCGGAGGCGAGGGCCTCCACGCCGCCGGCGGCGAAGAGGTTGTCCACGAAGGTCGTGCGGGCGAGGTGCTGGGACGGCCTGCCGAAGCTGGCGAGGAAGACCCTCGGCCGGGCTCCGGTCAGGGCCAGGTGGGCGTCGCTGCGATCCCGGAGGCGCTCGAACCCTTCGGCGATCCGCTCGAAGCGCAAGGGGCGGATCGACTCGGCGGCCGCGGCGGGCTTCGCCTCCGGCGCGCGGGCCTCCCGCTCGAGGGGCAGCTCCCGCAGGTTGGGGAACTCGCTCACGCCCGTGATCGGCAGGCGCCGCGTGGCCACCTCCACCCGCCGGCTCGCGGCGGCCTCCTCCAGGCGCTCCTGCACGAAGCCTGCGCGCAGGGCGGCGACGATCCCGCCCTTCGCCTCGACCGCCTGGAGCTCCCTCCAACCCGCCTCCGCCAGATCCTCGGTGAGGCGCTCCAGGAAGAAGGAGCCCCCCGCCGGATCCGCGACGCGATCGAGGTGCGACTCCTCGTCGAGGATGAGCCGGGTGTTGCGCGCCATGCGCTCGCCCAGGCGGTCCGGCTCCCCCAGCGCCTCGTCGAAGGGGCGCACCGAGAGGAAGGAGGCGCCCCCCACCCTGGCGGCGAAGGCGCCGACGGTGCCGCGGAGGAGGTTCGTCCAGGGGTCGCGCCGGGTGAGGTGGCGCCAGGCCGTGCGGGCCTGGAGCACCATCGAGGGCGACGAGACCCCGCAGGCCTCGAGGATCCGGCACCACATCCTGCGGGCGGCGCGCAGCTTGGCGATCTCGACGAAGACGTCGACGCCCACCTGCAGCTCGAAGGCGAGGCGCCCCGCGGCCTCCTCGACGGCGCGCCCGCCCTCCTCCATCGCCCGCAGGTAGGCGAGGCCCGTGGCGATGGCGAGCCCCAGCTCCTGGGGAGCGGTGGCGCCGGCGTCGTGCCAGGTCTCCGTGGAGACGAGGAAGCCCTCCTCGCCCGCCGCGGCCTCGGCGATGGCGCGATCGAGGGGGAGCGCCAGGACCCCGTGCCGGGCGATGGCGCCGATGGGATCGGCGCCGCGCCTCGCGCCGGCGTCGGCGCCGGCGTCGGGCGGCAGCGGCGACGCGCCGCGGGTGAGCGGGGCGAACCCCGGGAAGCCGCCGGGATCCGCGGAGGGCAGGTCGGCTCTCGTGTAGAGCGGCTGCACCTGCAGTCCGCCCTCCAGCCGGGAGACGAGGTCGGGTGCGGGGTCGCCGAGCCGGGCGCGCCAGTCGGCGAGCGAAGGGCCGGGGCCGTCTTCGGGGAGGAGATCCGTGCGTTCGTCGGTCATCGGGTCACGCGAGGGGCAGGGTTCATCGCCTTGAAGACCATTTCGCCCGCTCCGTCAACGGCGACCCCAAGGAGGCCGGATCGGGTGGCGAGCGAGATCCGGATGGACATCGTAGCCCCTCGAGGAGGTCCCTTGCGCTTCATCAGCCAGGATCCCCACTTCGTCCGGCGGTGGGCGACCGCCCGCGGCCTGGCCCCGTTCGTGGGTCCCGGGGGCGCGATCGAGCTCGCCGCGCCGGGCGGGCCGGACGGGGCGACGCCGCTCTCCTGGGAGGAGTTCGCCGGGTTCTTCACGGCGGAGGCGCTCGCGCTGGCGTACGACGGCCCCGCCGGGACCTGGTCGATCCGCCGGGGGCTGCGCACGCGCAGGGCGCCCCGCGGATCGGGGTGGCGCTGAGGGCGCGCCCTTCGAAGGCGACCGACCGAACGCGCTCCTCGGTCGCGCCTCGCCAGGCGCCTACTGTTGCGAAAGGCCCTCGAAGGCCGCCTGCCGGATCGCCTCGAGCATCCACCGCGCGTGAGCGGGGACCGCGTCCGTGCCGGTCGCCTCCAGCGCCTCCTCGTGGCGGCCGAGGGAGACGGGCGCCGCCGCGTGGGGGACGACGACGAGGGGGGCGTCGACCCAGCGCCCTTCCGCGCCGTAGGCGCCCGCCAGGTTCGAGCGCGCCGTCCAGGCGTCGGGGTTCCTCGCTCGCTCCGCCTCCCAGAGGGTCACGACGCTCTTCCACTCCCGCTGGCGCGGCACGCCTGCGGCCGCCTGGGCCGAGACCGCGAAGGCGAGCAGCGCGACCGGCACCGCCGCGGGCAGGCGCCGGGCCGAGGCGGCGAGGAGGAGCGCGGGCACGAGCCAGTGCCGGCCTGCGACGACTGCGCCGATCCCTCGCTCCCCGGTCCTCCCGCGGGCGATCCCGCGCTCGTGGAGGGGGCGATCCCGTTCTACTCGGACTTCCTCACCGACTCCGGGCTCCGGGGCCGGCTCCTCGCCCGCCTCGAAGGAGGGCGCACCGACCGAAGGCGGTAGGTCAGAGCGGGATGTTGCCGTGCTTCTTCGGCGGGTTGGTCTGCCGCTTGGTCTTGAGCATCTCGAGGGCCTGGATGACGCGGCCCCGGGTCTGCTCGGGGAGGATCACCTCGTCGATGTAGCCGAGCTCCGCCGCCTTGTAGGGGTTGGCGAACTTCTCCCGGTACTCGGTGACCAGGCGCTCCTTCTCGGCGGCGGGATCGGCGGTGCGCTTGAGCGCATCGCGGAAGACGATGTTCACGGCGCCTTCCGGACCCATCACCGCGATCTCGGCGGTGGGGAAGGCGTAGTTGACGTCGGCGCGGATGTGCTTGGAGGCCATCACGTCGTAGGCGCCGCCATAGGCCTTGCGCGTGATGACGGTGACCTTGGGCACCGTGGCCTCCGCGAAGGCGAAGAGGAGCTTGGCGCCGTGGCGGATGATGCCGCCCCACTCCTGCGCGGTCCCCGGCAGGAAGCCCGGCACGTCGACGAAGGTGACGAGCGGGATGTTGAAGCAGTCGCAGAAGCGCACGAAGCGCGCCGCCTTCACCGAGGCGTCGATGTCGAGGCAGCCCGCGAGCACCATGGGCTGGTTGGCGACGATGCCCACCGACCTGCCGTTCATGCGGGCGAAGCCGATGACCATGTTCTTCGCCCAGTGCTCCTGCACCTCGAAGAAGTGGTTGTCGTCGACGACCGTGCGGACGATCTCCTTGATGTCGTAGGGCTTGTTCGGGTTGTCGGGGACGATGGTCTTGAGCTTCTCGTCCTCGCGGAAGGGATCGTCGTCGCACGGCTGCACCGGCGGGTCGTCGGCGTTGTTCAGGGGGAGGAAGGAGAGGAGCTCGCGGGTGAGGCGGATGGCGGCGGCCTCGTCCTCCGCGGCGAAGTGCGCCACGCCGCTGGTGGCGTTGTGGGCCAGCGCCCCGCCGAGGTTCTCCTTGGTCACCTCCTCGTGCGTCACCGTCTTGATCACGTCCGGGCCGGTGATGAACATGTACGAGGTGTCCTTCACCATCGCGATGAAGTCGGTGATCGCCGGGCTGTAGACGGCCCCGCCCGCGCAGGGCCCGAGGATGAGGCTGATCTGGGGGATCACGCCGGACGCGAGGGTGTTGCGCAGGAAGATGTCGGCGTAGCCGGCGAGGCTCTCGACGCCCTCCTGGATCCGGGCGCCGCCGGAGTCGTTGAGGCCGATCACCGGCGCTCCGACCCGCATGGCGAGGTCCATGATCTTGCAGATCTTCTGGGCGTAGGCCCCCGAGAGCGAGCCGCCGAAGACGGTGAAGTCCTGGGCGAAGACGAAGACCTGGCGGCCCTCCACCAGGCCGTGGCCGGTGACCACGCCGTCGCCGAGGATCTTCTTCTGCTCCATCCCGAAGTCGCTGCACCGGTGGGTGACGAACTTGTCCACCTCGACGAAGGTGCCGGGGTCGAGGAGCAGATCGATCCGCTCGCGGGCGGTGAGCTTGCCGGCCTGGTGCTGCTTGGCGATGCGGTCTTCACCGCCGCCGGCCTCCGCCTGCCGGTGCATCGCGGCGAGACGCTCACGCTTCTGCTCCTCCGGCGTCTTGGCGGGCTCGCGGTCGAGGGCTTCGGTGGCGGACGATGACATTCTCACTCCGGGCAGGTGGCGTCGGGTCCCAGAAAATCAAGGACTTGCGCCCCAAAAAAGCGCGCGATCCTACCAACGCCGGATCCCGGGGTCAACGTCGCCCGGCCGGCTCGGGGTCGATTCGGCCGATTCAGTCGCCGACCCGAACCGAGGCCTCGGCGACGGGGGGACGGGAGGCCTCGAGCGCGCCGTCAGGCGGCGGGCTGGTCGCTACCGAGGCTGAAGCCGGCTCGCTCGAGCATGGGCTTGAACTCCGACTTCGCCACCGCCTTGCGGTAGGCCTCCATCGGGTCGACGAGGCCGCGCTTGACCAGGTCGAGGAGGGCGTCGTTGAGCGTCACCATGCCGTGCGCCTTGCCGGTCTGCATCATCGACGGGAGCTGGAAAGTCTTGCCCTCGCGGATGAGGTTCGAGACCCCGCTGGTGGCGATGAGCACCTCGAGGGCCGCCGCCCGGCCGCCGCCGATCTTCTTGCAGAGGGTCTGGGCGATCACCCCCTTCAGGGACTCGGCGAGCATCATCCGGATCTGCTCCTGCCGGTCGGGCGGGAACTGGTCGATGATGCGGTCCACGGTGGACGGCGCGGTGTTGGTGTGCAGCGTGCCGAAGACGAGGTGACCGGTCTCCGCGGTCTCGATGGCGATGGCGATCGTCTCCAGGTCGCGCAGCTCGCCCACCAGGACGATGTCGGGATCCTCGCGGAGCGCCGCGCGCAGGGCGTGCTTGAACGAGTTGGTGTGCACCCCCACCTCGCGCTGGTTGACGAGGCACTTCTTGTTGGGGTGCACGAACTCCACCGGATCCTCGATGGTGATGATGTGATCGCTCCGGTTGCGGTTGATGTAGTCGATCATCGCCGCGAGGGTGGTCGACTTGCCGGACCCCGTGGGACCGGTGACGAGGACGAGGCCCTTGGTCAGGTGGCAGAGATCGAGGATGTGCTTCGTGAGCCCCAGGTCCTCGGCGGTGAGGATCTTGGTGGGGATCTGCCGCATCACCGCGCCGATCCCCATCCGATCGGCGAAGACGTTGACGCGGAAGCGGGCGTCGGGGGTCTCGTAGGCGAAGTCGGTGTCGTGGATCTTCGTCCACTCCTCCTTGTTCCGCTCCGGGGCGATGCTCCACAGCATGGCCTTGAGCTGGTCGTTCTCGAGGAGGCCGAACTGGGGCTGCGGCACCATGTCGCCGTCGATGCGCAGCATGACGGGGGCGTTGCAGGTGAGGTGGATGTCCGAGGCCTTGCGCTTGAGCATCAAGGCGAGGAGGAGGTCCATCGCCTGCCGGGGATCGGCGGGGAGGTTGATCTGCGGCGTCTGCTGCGTCTCCTGGCGCTGGGCGGGGGCGGGAGCCGCGGCCGGCGCCGGGGGCTGCGCGACCACGTTGGCGGGCGCCGCGGCGATCCCCTCCGGCGTGAGGACGGCCCGCACGCTCGATCCCTGCCGCTCCACGCGGATGCCCACGGGCCCCGCGGGGGAGTCGTAGCGAAACTCCATCAGCCCCTTGGCGGCGAGGCCGTTCGCCAGCCCCTCGGGCGCGATCTCCGAGAGCACGCCGAGGATCTGCTGCGAAGAGAGGGGCTCCCGGTAGACCGGCCGCTCGCGATCGGGCGAGCGGATCATGCCGGTCGTCCCGGTCTCGAAGACCAGTTCGAGCGCCGATTCCTGAATGACCTTCGAGATCACCGCGTCGATTCGTGCCATCGCGGCGCGAATCCTACCATGCGAGTCAAGCGCCCGGCCTGCGCACGGCCCACTCCCGCCGTGCTCGATGTGGTAACGGCAACCGGGAGGAGCCCGCGAACCGTGCCCGAACCCCTCCTGCGGATCACCCGGCTCGGCCGACGCCTTGGCGCGGCCTGGATCTGGCGAGGCGTCTCCTTCGACGTCGCGGGAGGCGAGCGCCTCGCCCTGGTCGGCCCCACCGGAAGCGGGAAGACGCTGCTGCTCCGGGGGATCGCCGGGCTGGATCCCGTGGACGAAGGAGAGGTGGAGTTCGAGGGCCGCACGGCGAGGGCGGGGGAGCTTCCTGCCTTCCGGGCCAGGGTCTGCTACCTCCACCAGCGCCCCGCCCTCTGGAGCGGCACGGTGGCGCAGAACCTGGAGGCGCCGTTCTCACTCCGGGCGAACGCGGGCAAGCGCTTCGATCGCGATCGCGCGGCGGCGCTCCTCGGGCGGCTGGGGAGGGACGCCTCGTTCCTCGAGGCCCGCACCTCCAACCTCTCCGGAGGCGAGGCGCAGGTGGTCGCGCTGGTGCGGGCGCTCCTCTTGGATCCCCGGATCCTCCTGCTCGACGAGGCCACCGCGTCGTTGGATCGAGCCGCCGCGGCGCGGGCCGAGGCGCTGCTCGCGGAGTGGGCGGAGCCGGGGCGGGCCTCGATCTGGACCAGCCACGATCCCGATCAGCTCGCGCGGGTCGCGGATCGTCGCGTCGACCTCGAGGCGTGGAAGCCATGACCCGCGAGTACCTCCGCCTCGAGACCATGCAGGTGGCCCTCTCGGCGCTGCTGCTGTTGGTCAACGTCGTCCTCTCCTGGCTGCTGCGCCTCGGGCTGGGCGCACGGCTCGTGGTGGCCGCGGCCCGGATGACGGCGCAGCTCGTCCTCATCGGCTACGTCCTCGACTGGATCTTCTCCCTCGAGCGTCCCCTCGAGGTGGTGATCCTGGCGTTCGTGATGGCGACCCTGGCGAGCGTGGCGGCGGTGGGCCGCACGTCCCGTCGCTTCGCCGGCGCCTACCTCGACAGCCTGGTCAGCGTCCTCGGGGCGTCCTTCCTGGTCACCGGGATCTCGCTCCTCGGGATCATCGAGGTGCGGCCGTGGTGGGACGCCCACTACCTGGTGCCGCTGCTGGGGATGGTACTGGGCAACGCCCTCACCGGGATCTCCCTCTCGGTGGACCGCTTCGTGGAGGGCCTGGAGGATCGCCGCGACGGGATCGAGGCCCGCCTCGCGCTGGGCGCCACCTCGTGGGAGGCGGCGTTGGAGGAGATCCGCGCGGCGATGCGCGTGGGGATGATCCCCACCCTGAACAGCATGGCGGTGATGGGCGTGGTGAGCCTGCCCGGGATGATGACCGGCCAGATCCTCGCCGGCGCTGCGCCGGGCGAGGCGGTCCGTTATCAGATCGTGATCATGTTCATGATCGCGTCGGCGACGGCGCTGGGGATGCTCGGGATGGTGCTCCTCGCCTTCCGCACCCTCTTCGACAGGTGGCATCGGCTGCGCCTCGACCGGATCCGCATGCCGACGGACTGGATCGCCTGGACGCGGCGCCGCTTGCCGGGGTCTCGAACTTTTGGGTAGGAAGCCAACCCTTCGATGCGAATCGGACCGTACGAGCTGAAGAACCGCTGGATCCTCGCGCCGATGGCCGGGATCAGCGAGATGCCCTTCCGCACCCTCGCCTTCCAGCTCGGGGCCGCCCTCTGCCCCACGGAGCTGGTGTCGTCCGAGGGGCTCATGCGGGCGTCCACCCGCACCATGCGCTACCTGCGCCACGACGAGCGGTGGGAGCGGCCCTTCTCGGTGCAGGTCTTCGGCGGCAACCCCGACGTGCTCGCCGAGGCGTCGAAGGTGGCGCGCGACCACGGCGCGCAGATCATCGACGTGAACATGGGCTGCCCGGTCCCGAAGGTGACCAAGAGCGGCGCCGGCTGCGCGCTGATGAGCGACCCGCGCCGGGCGGCGGAGCTGGTGGAGAAGATCGCCCGGGCCACCGGCCTGCCGGTCACCGCCAAGATCCGGGCGGGCATCGACTCCCGCAGCATCAACTGCGTCGAGGTGGGGAGGGTCCTCGAGGACGCGGGCTGCGCGGCCGTGGCGATCCACCCGCGCACGAGGGCCCAGGGCTACTCGGGCTCGGCGGACTGGAGCCTCATCCGCGAGCTGAAGGAGGCCCTGCGCATCCCCGTGATCGGGAATGGCGACGTGAAGACGGTCGCCGACGCGAAGCGCATGCTCGAGGAGACCGGCTGCGACGCGGTGATGATCGGGCGGGGCGCCCTCGGGAACCCGTGGATCTTCCGCGAGCTCGAGGGCGGCGCCGGCCCCACGGTGGCCGAGCGGCACGAGCTGGTGATGCGCCACTTCGCCGAACACCTGGCGTTCTGCGGAGACGAGCGCCGGGCGGTGCACCAGTTCCGCAAGCACCTGGGCTGGTACGCGAAGGGGCTGGTGGGCGCCGCCGCCTTCCGCTCGGAGGCCATGCGCATCGAGCCGGCGGCGGAGCTGGCGGCCTGCATGGATGCCTTCTTCTCCACGGCGGCGCCGGATCGGCGCACGGGCCGGGCGGAGGAGGACGACGGGATCGACTACCGCACCGCCTACGGCTGAGCGCCCCGTGTCGGCCCGGCGCCGGGGGAGTCCGTGGCGCGATCCGCCAGGCCGAGGTGCGTGCGCCGGAACGAGTCGGACCTGCCTGGCTCAGGCCCCGGAGCGGGCGGCAGCGGCCACCTCGGCGTCCTCGTCCGACGCGAGGGCCGAGAGCAGCGCCGCGGCCTCCGACGTCCCCAGCGAGGCGGCGATGCGCGCGGCCTGGAGGCGGTGGCCCCGGGACGGCGAAGCGGCGGCGATCGCGAGTGCCGGGAGAGCGCTCGCGCCCATGGAGCGGAGCACCTGCGCCGCCCTGGGCCCTTCGGGCGATCGGAGGTCGGAGGGGAGGAGCGAGACGAGGAGCTCCGCCGCCACGGCGGCGACCTCCCGGAGGGCCGGCATCGCCGCGTCGAGCTCCTCCTCGGTGCGGGCGGCGAGCGCGCGCTCCACCGCCAGGCGCGCCGGCTCGAGGGGCGGATCGACCGGGCGCGTCCGGCGCCGCGCCACCGGCGGGAGGCGAAGGGTCTCCTGCACCGTCGTGAGGTCGGGCGCACAGCCATCGACGGCCGGACCGATCGGCGCACGGGCAGGCGACGCGATGGACGATGGCGCGGGCGAGGGTGACGCGGCGGACGCCGGGGCAGACGAGGGCGATGCGACCGAGGTTGGCGCGGCGAAGGGCGGCGCACCCGCCGCCGATGCAGGGCGTGCGGCGACCACCGGGGCGGGCGACGCCACCGACGCGGGCGCGCCGAAGAGAGAGGGGCCCCTCGAAGGCGATCCGGCCGGCGACGGCGATGCGACCGGCGACGGCGGCGTGGCCGCCACGGCCGAGGCGCCCGTCGCCGAGGAGAGAGAGGGCCGCCGCCCCGCGGCGACCGCCGCGGCGCCGGACTTGCGGGCGCGGATCAGCTTCTCCAGCGCAGGGCCCACCGCCTGGGCGACGTGCATCACCTGCTCCACGTGGGCGGGCCCGATCGGACGGTGGCCGTTCTCGGCGAAGAGGAGCGCCACCGTGCGGTTGGCGACCACGATCGGGAGGACGAGGGCCACGTGGGGAGGGCGGCGCCCCAGCGCCTCCTCGAGCTTTCGCGCGAGATCCCCGTCGCCCACGGGGCCGAGGTAGGGCCCCTTGGACTCGAGCACCAGGCGCAGCACCGACGGTTCGTCCACCGAGAGCGACAGGCCCTTGATCCGCGCCGCCGCGTCCGGCGCGGTCCCCAGCGCGTCCCAGCCCACCAGCGTGCGACCGGAGACCGCGAGGGCGGCGACGAGCTCGAAGCGCTGCCGCGCGAAGCGCAGGAGCACGGCGAGCGCGTCGTCGCGGTCCGCGGCGGAGCCGAGCAGCGAGAAGGCGTCCTCGACCGAGCCTTCGGGCCCGCCCGCGGCCTCCCCTTCCGTCGCGCGGGATCGGTCCAGCCGGGCGGCCAGCTCGTGGAACCTCGAGGCGACGGGGCTGCCGTAGAGGCGCTCGATCGCCATCCGCACCCGCACCTCGGGCGCGACGTGGGCCACGACCTCCGCGGCGCCGGGGGCGAGCTCGTCGAAGGGCGTGCCGTCGGCGGGGTGGCTGCACGCGACGTGAACCCGCCCGTCCTCCATCCGGAAAGGGACCACGCCGTATCGCTCCGCGGTCCTGGCGGCGATCACCTCCCGGAGGGCGGGATCCAGGGGACCGTCCAGCGCGCCGGCGGCCGGGGCGGGAAGGCCGCTCGCGCGGGCGAGATAGTCGACGAGATCGTCCTCGGCGATCGATCCCAGCTCGAGGAGGCTGGTGTCGAGAGCACCGCCGAGGAGCGCTTGCCGCTGGAGCGCCTCCTCGGCCTGCTCGGGCGCGAGGACGCCGCCGCGGACCAGGAGTCCTGCGAGGAAGAGTGGCATCGGTCCGGGGATCTTTGCCCTCGGTTCGGGCCGGGGTCAACGCCGCCCCGGGAGGAATCGGATCAGCCGGGAACGATCACCGACCGCGCCAGCTTGTCGTGGAGCGCCTCGCCGTCGCGATCCACCAGGGCCCAAAGCGGCCCCGCCAGGAAGGCGAGGGTCCCGGCGATGGCGAAGAGGGCGCGCAGGGCCGCACGCCCGATGGCGAGGGGCGCCCCGCTCTCCCGATCCACCGCGCGCACGCCAGCGAGGGAACCACCCAGGGTGCGGCCCCCCAGCGTCCAGCAGAGGGTGAGGTAGACGAAGGCGATCGCGCCGACGAGCGCCAGGCCCGCGAGGGAGAATCCCTGCCCCGCCCCGAGGCGATGGCCGGTCACCAGCGCCAGCGCGTCTCGAACGGAGCCGGTCGCCAGGAGGAGGATCGTCCCCGAGGTGCCCGCCAGGAGGGCGCCGTCGATCACCCAGGCCCCGACCCTGCGGAGGACGAAGCCCGTCCTCGAGGGGGCGGGCCCGGCCTCGTCGCGCCGGCCGGCGATCGGCTGCCCCAACTCCACGTCGATCTCCTCGGCGAGGTGCGGCCCCACCCTGCAGAGGCCTTCCCGATCCGCGCCGAGGACGGGGGCGCGATCCTCGGACGAGTCGAGCCCCCTGCCGCCGATTGGCGATGCCGGCGTCCCCCCGTCGAAGGCGAGGCCTCCCGGCGCGGCGGCCTCGACGCGCTCGTCCTCGGAGTCGGGGTTCCAGGGGAGATCGACGCCGGGCGGGGTCGCGGGGAGGGCGAAGCGGGCGGTGGGTGCGGGCTGGGCCTCCAACGTCGGCGGCGCGGTGGCGACCTCCGGCAGGGGCGCGTCACCGCCTTCGGCTTCGCTCGGGCTCGCGCCAAAGGCCGCCGCGGGCGGGCGCAGCCGCTCGATCCGGCGCATCAAGGTCGGGCGGCTGGGGTGATCGGGCCTGGCGTCGAGCAGCGCCTCGTAGAGCTCGGCCAGGAGCACCTCGTTCCCGGTCGCGGCCGCCCTGCGCTCGAGCGCCGGCACGGGCCTGGGATCGAGGGGGTTCGCCAGGAGGGTCTCGCCCATTCGCGAGAGCAGATCGTCCGTCCGCCGGGCCTTTTCCAGCCAGCGGATGGCCCGATCGCTGCGCCGCGGCGCACGGACGATGGCGTCGGCCGGATCGGGAGCGCCGGGCGAGGGCTCCGGAATGCCTGCTGGCGGCGGATCCCGGGAGATGCGCCGCCGGTCCAGCGGGACCTCGGTCGAGATCTGGAAGGGGAGCGTCGGCGTCCCCCAGGCGATCTCCCCGGCCCCCTGCCAGGCGCCCCGGAGCTCCCCTTCGCCGGGGAGCGCCACGGGAGCGCGGCAGCGGCGGCAGCGGCCCTCCCCCGCCGTGGAGTGCCCACAAGAAGTACAGTACATTCGCCACCTCGCGTGGAGGTGGAGTCTCCCGGCGGCCAGGGGGGCGGTCAAATATCCTACCTGTGAACACAGGG
>Ga0180220_1000288_pt1 | contig 65879 bp, 59 predicted proteins | sample eDN5th37CBELigBY_FD_151335 | JGI IMG/M metagenome (GOLD analysis project Ga0180220, IMG submission 151335) | Enriched backyard soil microbial communities from Emeryville, California, USA - eDNA 5th pass 37_C BE-Lig BY (version 2) (version 2) | ecosystem: Environmental > Terrestrial > Soil >...
GTGCCGGGAACCACCGCCACGCCCGAAGCGAGATCCACCCCGTCCGCGCCCGCCGTGTCGTTCGCGAACGCATCGATCGTCACCGGCGCATTTTCGCTCGCCTGGGTCACCATGTCATCGCGCGCGGTCGGCACGTCATCGACAATGTCGATCGTGATGGCGCCGCTCGCGCTATCGCCATCGCTGTCGGTCACGACCACATCGAACTGGTCGAAGGTCGCATCGCCATCGGTGCTCGTGGTGAGCGTATAGCTGTAGCTGTAGACGCCGCCCGCGACGGTCACCGTGAGCGTGCCGTACGCACCCGCGACGCTGCCGCCGTTCGTTACGTCGGTGCCGTTGATCACGAGCGATCCGACCGTGTCATTGCCGGTGGTGATCGTGAGCGTTCCACTCGCCGTCTCGCTGTCCGCGGCCGCATCCGATCCGGTTGCAAGCCCCGCCTCGTCGACTTCGTCATGGCCCGCGGCGTTGGGTGCGGACGGCACCACCTCGATCGCCGGCGTCGAGTCCGCTGCCAGCGTGATGGTCACGGTCGCCGTCGAGACATCCCCATCGCCGTCGGTGATCGTGTAGTCGAAGGTGACATTGCCCTCTTCGCCGGGCGCCTGGGTATAGGTAAAGCTGCCGTTCGGATTCAGCACGAGCGCACCCGCTCCCTTGAGCGTGTTCGGCACCAGTGCAACCGTCGAGACCGAGACCCCGTCCGCACCCGGTGTGTCGTTTGCCAGAACGTCGATCGTGACCGGCGCATTTTCGCTCGGCTGCGTCGCAACATCGTCGCGCGCTGTCGGCACGTCGTCGACAATGTCGACCGTGATCGTGCCGCTCGCGCTATCGCCATCGCTGTCTGTCACGACCACCTCGAACGCGTCGGCGGTCGTATCGCCATCGGTGCTGGTGGTGAGCGTGTAGCTATAGCTGTAGACGCCGCCTGCGAGGGTCACCGTGAGCGTGCCGTACGCACCCGCGACGCTGCCGCCGTTTGTTACGTCAGTGCCGTTGATCACGAGCGATCCGACCGTATCATTGCCGGTGCTAATGGCCAGCGTTCCGCTCGCCGTCTCGCTGTTTGCGGCCGCGTTGGATCCGGTCGCCAGCCCCGCCTCGTCGACCTCGTCATGGCCCGCGGCGTTGGGTGCGGACGGCACCACCTCGATCGCCGGCGTCGAGTCGGCTGCCAGCGTGATCGTCACGGTTGCGGTGGAGACATCTCCGTCGCCGTCAGTGATCGAGTAGGCGAATGTCACCGTCCCCTCTTCGCCGGATGCCGGCGTATAGGTGAAGCTGCCATTCGGATTGAGCACCAGCGCGCCCGCACCTGTGAGCGAGTCGGGCACAAGCGCGACCGTCGAGGTTGCAACCCCGTCCGCGCCCGGTGTGTCGTTTGCCAGAACGTCGATCGTGACCGGCGCATTTTCCGCTGTTTGCTGCGCGGCATCGGCCCGCGCCGTCGGGACATCGTCGATCACATTGATCGCAATGGTTCCGCTCGCGCTGTCGCCATCGCTGTCGACGACCGTCACCGCAAAACCGTCAGCGGAGCCGCCCAGAAGATTGTCGGTGAGCGTGTAGCTGAACCCGATGGTCGTCGGCGCGACGCTCGTGATCGTCAGCGTGCCCTGCGCGGTCGTGAAAGTCTGACCAACCCCGGTGACCGCCACCCCGTCGATGAGAACGGTAAAGGGCCCATCGCCAGAGGTAATTTCAATCACGCCGGCTGCGGTTTCGGAATTCGAGGCCGCATTGGACCCGGCGGGCTCACCGCCGCGCGCGGGAAGCCCCGCCTCGTTCACCGTCACGCTCGCCATGACCGCGCCCGCTGGATTGTCGGGTGTGACGATTACAACGCCGGGATCCTCGTCCACCACCCGGTCGGGAATCAATTCGCGTTCGGGGCTCTCGGGAAAGCTGAGTTCGGTGTAGGGGAGCAGGTCCCCAAGGCCGAACGCGGCCTGGATCGGGCCGACATCCGCGGCAAAATTCCCGCCCGAACTTTGCGGCGGTCCCGCAGCAGGCTCGACTTCGTTGCCGAGCAAGAGCGCGGCGAGGTTCACCGGCGGCACGGCAACGCCGTCCGCCACGAGCTGCGGAACGATCACGGCACCGTCCGGAATGACGTAGCGCGTCCCGTCAGCCGCGACGATTACGAGATCGCGCCCTTCGGCCCTTACATCTTCCAGCGACGTCCCGGGCGGAAGAATGACGGCGCCTTGCGCGTCCGGGGTGAGAATGATGCCGCTGGCAGCAGCGCGCGGCGGCACAGCTGCCTCCGGCGCCTGTTGCATTCCACCGCTGTTATCGAACCCACCAAAGTCCTGAGCCTCGAAATCGGTCATCGTCTTACCCCACAGTAGCCAGGGCTCGACAGGGAACGTCCCACCGAAGCGGTCCCCCATCCCTGTCGATCCAAGCGGATCCGGCTCGCCCGTTCGGGACGCTGGTCAGCGTCGGCGAGTCGTTACATGGGGCAAAGGAAACAGGTTTTTAGAACAGTTGCAATAAAATTAACCATTTAGCATCGTTCGGAGCGCCTTCTGTGACCCTAACGCAACAAATATTGCAAATACAACATATTATTGGGAATACCGCGTTGCCTTGGGTGTGCTTCAGCTCGGAAATCGCGGAAAAATGTCCCGAACAGGCGCAACTGTTGGTGCACATTTTCCGTGCATTCGGATGCGCCGAAGCCTTTTCTTGCAATGCCTTGCAGCGGCTTTTCGAGTGGTGCGGCGAGCGGTCGCGACGGTACTAATGTGCCGTGTTACCGCAACTGCAATCCTCCTCGGAACTGGAGCCAATCAGACGCTGATCAGGGCGAGCCAGAAGCCCGCCGCAATCGCCACGCCATAAGGGACTTCCCAGCCTTTGAGGAGAGAGCCTTTGCCAGCGAGTATCCCGAGCCGGCGCCCGACCATCATCACCACCAGCAGCACCAGGCCTGCAACCGAGGTCCAGCCGAGCAGCGCAAGCGGCCCGGCAGCAGGCACGACTGGCACCGCGCAGGCGGCCGCGGCGTAGAATTTGGCGTCGCCGCCCCCAATCACCCCGAACCGGAAGAGCAGCATACCGACAAGCAGCGCGGCCGCGGCATGGAGCAGCGCCCAGGGCAAGAGCGCAGCGCCCTGTGCCGCTCCAAGGCCAAAGGATCCAGCAATGGCGAAGGCTGCGCAAAGCCAGTTGGGGAGCCGCCTCGATGAAACGTCGAGCCACGCCCCCAGCGCTGCGCACGCCAGGGCCGGCCACCACACTATGTCGGGCATCACTTGCGGAACGTCACGGTGATCGGGAGGGCCTTCGCTGCCGGCGCCATCGCAAGCTGCTCCTCATTTGCCTCTTGATTTGCGATCGGCGCACTTGCCTCAGGATCGCGATAGACCACCGCCATGGAGGGGGCAGCGGCCGTGCTGGGCTGCGATCGGATCAGGACTTCGGCGCGCGAGATGCGCGTCGCCTGCCCGGTCAGCGCCTCGCGCGACGCAACCCGGGTTTCATTTGCACGCGCCGCCAGCGCTTGCGCGCCCGATGCCGGGGTCGCGTGCGCCCGCGCGAGCATGACCTGCTGCTGCAGACGCAGCAGCATGACCTGCTGCTGCAGACGCAGCAGGTTCGCTGCAAATTTGGGATTGTTCGGATCCTGTTCGATTGCCGCCCGGAAATAGCGTTCGGCAATGTCAGCGCGCCCGAGCTTTGCATAAGCAACCGCAAGGCCGTTGTTGGCCTCACCGCGCGCAGCCGGATCGAGCAGCGCGATACGGAAAGACGCCACCGCCGCTGAAATATTGCCGCTTCGCAGATTGGCTTTGCCTTCTTCGAGCGCGCCCGACTTGTTTTCCGCCAGTGCACTTCGCTTCGCCGCGGCAGCCGGTCGCTCCTTGGAGATCCAACTGGTCAACGGAAACGACTGGCAGCCGCCCAAGACAACGGCCGTGCTTAACACCCCAATTAATCTGATCGCCTTTTTCATGTCAGCCTCCCCCTGTAAGAGCTGGAGCCATTTCCCGAACGATGCGCACCGCCCCCGGCAACATCAGGACGCCGATCATGGTCGGCAGCATGCAAACCACGAGCGGGATCGAGATAAGGACAGGGAGACGATGCGCCTTCTCCTCCGCCCGCATTCGCCGCTTCTCGCGCATTTCATCAGAATAAACGCGAAGCGTTTCCCCAATGCTCGTCCCAAGCTTGTCCGATTGAATGAGCAGGGTGGCGAAGCTTCGCACTTCCTCCACACCGCTCCGATCCCCCATTCTGCGCAGCGCCACGTCGCGCGCTGCTCCCGCCCGCAAGTGCAACGTCGCGCCGGAAAGCAGCTCCGACACGAGAGGATGCGAATGCACCATCTCGCGCCCGACGCGGTCCATTGCTGCTTCGAGACCGAGCCCTGCTTCGACGCACACGAGCATGAGGTCGAGACAGTCTGGAAAGCCGTTCGTAATCGCCTCCCGCCGGCGGTCGGCGCGGGCGGTTACGAACAGGTTCGGAACATACAGCCCCATTAGCGCCAAAACGGAACCGAACAGGTAAAGTCTCACGAACGACAACTCGTTCCCACCCGCAGTCACCAGCAAAATGTAGATCGTGGGCAAAAGCAGGACGAGCACGAGGCGGATCAGCGTGAACAGCTTGGGCGCGGCCGGGGATGTAAACCCGGCTGCGATCATCTTCTGCCGCAGTTCGTCGCCCTTGGTATCGGCGAGGTTTAGCCCCGCCTTTTCGATCTTTTCAGCGAGCTTCAGCCAGCCGCCATCCCGGCGCTCCTGCAATCGTGCACCCCGCTCGGACGGACCCGATTGAGCGATTGCCTTGAGACCGGATCGCAAGGCCGCGCGCCGCGTCGCAACGCGTACGATTGCGGTAACCAGAAATACCGCGAACATGAACACCAGCAGCAGGAAGGCTGATCGCGCGAACAGATTTGTGGCGAGGAAGTCTACCATCTCTCAAACCTTGATGTTCACCATGCGCCGGATGGAGACCACCCCGACGACATACCAAAGAAGCATCAGCGGAAAGCCCATGTAAAAAATGGGATCCCCCGCGACGTCGAGATAAAAGGATGGGTTCAACAGGAAGACCATCACAAAGGTGAAAATCGGTAGCCCCGTTAGCATCAGCCCCGTCATCCGGCCTTCAGACGAGAGGGCTCGAACCTTGAGATACAGCGACGCGCGCTCGCGAATGACCTTCGAAAGATTGTCGAGAACCTCGGCAAGATTGCCGCCCGTTTCATTTTGCACCGACAGGGAAACCACAAACATCCTCAGATCATCGAGATCCCACCGCTCTGCCATATCGTTCAGAGCATCAGTCAGATCCGCGCCGTAGGCGATTTCGTCGGACACCAAACCGAACTCCGATCCAATCGGATCTTCCATCTCCTGGGTGAGAAGTTCAAGCGCGCCAGCCACGGGGTGGCCGGAACGAAGCGAGCGGACAAAAATGTCGAGCGCTACGGGAAATTGCTCCTGCATCCGCTTGCGCCGCCTTTGCGCAAGGAAGGAGATCAGCATCAGCGGAACGCCGACGGCTGCGGCCGCCGCAAATGCCAGGATGAGCTGGATGACGCCCGAGGTGATCGGATAGGCGGCACTCCAAACCGCCATCGTCACCATGATGACCAGGACCGCAAAGATCGCCGCCATGCCAATGCCCACTTGCCACGCCGTCCAGGGCACCGCGGCCATTGAAAGATTCCGGCGGAATGCAAAGTAAAGCCGGGCCCAGGGATTCGCAGCATCATTGAGCAAGACCGGATCATTCTTGCGCAATATGTTGACGACCTCTTCGCGCGTCGTTCCGCTGGCGATCATCTTCAGCCGCTTGTTGACGGCCCCAAGGTGCGCGCGCCGCTCAATCGATATTCGGAGCACAACCTGGGTTATCAGGAATACAAATGCGAAGATCCCGAGCAGCACCAGGAACCGAGCGACTTCCCCGCCGATCACCGCACGTCACCCAGCTTCAGCGAGGGACGAAAAAGATCACTCGGCAGCTCGATACCATGCTCGCTCGCATCGTTGAGGAACTTGGGCCTGATGCCCGTCGCCTCGAAATGGCCCAAGACGTCGCCGCTGTCCGAGCGACCTGCCATCTTGAACCGGAAAATCTCCTGCATGGTGATGGTCTGCCCTTCCATTCCTACCACCTCGGAGAGGCTGAGCAGGCGGCGACGCCCATCGGCCTGCCGGCCGATCTGGATCACGACGTTGATGGCAGACGCGATCTGCGCGCGGGCAGAGGCCGGCGAAATTTCGATCCCGCTCATACCGATCATCTGTTCTACGCGCGATAAGGCATCGCGCGCCGTATTGGCATGGACGGTCGTCATCGATCCATCGTGCCCCGTGTTCATCGCCTGAAGCATGTCAAAGGCTTCGCCGGAACGCACCTCGCCGACGATGATCCTGTCGGGGCGCATTCGCAGGGCGTTTTTGACGAGATCGCGCTGCGTAATTTCGCCGCGTCCTTCAATGTTCGGCGGACGGGTTTCGAGGCGTGCAACATGCTCTTGCTGGAGTTGCAGTTCCGCCGAATCCTCGATGGTGACGATCCGCTCGCGGCCATCGATGTACGACGACAGTGCGTTGAGCAGCGTCGTCTTGCCCGAACCCGTGCCGCCTGAAATCAGCACGTTCCGGCGCGACCGCACGATCGCAGACATCACTTCGGCGACTTCCGCTGGTACGCTCCCCAGTTCGACGAGCCGCGCCATGCTGATACGCTGCTTGGCGAATTTGCGGATCGACAATAAGGATCCGTCGATCGCGAGCGGCGCCACGATAGCGTTCACACGCGACCCGTCGGCGAGCCGCGCGTCGACGAAAGGCGATGCCTCGTCCACCCGGCGCCCGACCGCGCTGACGATCTTCTGGATGATACGGAGCAGGTGCCGCTCATCCTGGAAACGCGTTGGGACCTTCTCGAGCAATCCGAAGCGCTCGACGAACACCGTCTTATGTCCATTCACTAGAATGTCGGTGATCGACTCATCGGCAAGCAAAGGCTCGAGCGGCCCCAATCCCAGAAGCTCATCAAGCACTTCGCCGACAAGGCGCTCACGCTCGCGTGCGTTCAGCGCCGCGTCCTCCTCGATCAACAGCGAGAGGACAATGTCGCCGACCTCCTCTTGAACCTGCTCGCGCGAGAGCTTGTCGAGGAGACTGAGATTGATCCGATCGAGGAGCTTGCGGTGAATGGCGCTTTTTAGCCCAAGGAAGCGGTCCACCTCGGCGTCAGAAGACGTGCCAAAGATGGGTTGTCGCAGACCGTTTTCGTCGGTTGCCTCGCCGCGAACGCCTGCCTTGCTCTTGCCGATCTGCCACATCACGCATGATCCCCAAGTTTGAGGCGCAAGGCATCGGCAAGTTTGTCGATATCCGCCGAATAAGGGCTCTTCGAGCGGACTTCGTGCACGAGCAGCCCCTGGTCCTGCGCGATGCCAAGGTTCTGCGCATCGGCGTGGATGGCGCAAAGCACATCGTGTCCGAGCGCTTCTGCGACATCCGCGAGCCCGATCGAACCGAACAGCCGGCGTTCGACGCGGTTCACCACGATCGAGATATGCTTCCGCTCGATCCCAACGCTGCGCATCAGGTCCAGACGGCGCCGCGCCTGGCGGAGGCTTGCAAGATTCTGTTCGACCATCAGGACGATCGCGCTGGCCTCGGCGAGCATCGTCAGGCTCCAATTGGTGAGGCCCGTCGGCAGGTCCATGACCACGAAATCGTAGGATTTCCGGGCGAGTTCGATCGCCTTATGTAACTGTTCGCTGTCAATTGCCTCGAGCGGGCCGATATCTTGCGGCGCGGCGACCAGCGCCAATCCGCTGCTATGTTGTTCCACGACCGATTGGAGCATGGCTTGGTCGATACGCCCCCCCGCGTCGAGCAAATCGGAGAGGCTGCGTCGAGGTTGCAACCCTAGAACCTCGGCCGCTCGCCCGGTCTGGATATCGAGATCGAACAGACAGATGCGCGCTCCATCGCGAGCCAATCTTGCTCCTAAATGGGTTGCAAGCGTCGTGGCGCCAGACGCGCCGGGGGTTCGCGCCACCGACACCAAGGGTGCGAGCGCGTCTCGCGCGTCGGGCTGCGGCGCACGCGATTCCACCACGGTAACGGCCGCCTGCAGCAGCTCTTCAAACGAAAGCGGCAACGAAACAACGTCGGCAACGCCTTCGCGCAGGAGCGTGCGTACCAGTCCGACATTCGCGCTTTCCAGTGCGACCACTTGCGGCAGGTCGGGGCGAAGCTGCCGGACCCGCTCGATGCGCTGCATCGACGCCGGGACCGCCGGGTCGATCTGCACGACGAGGATGCCGGCATCGGCTAGATGCGCGCTGGTGATGGCGTCGTGCAGCCCTAGCGGAATCAGGGCGACATCCTTCAGCCACGGCGCATCCCCATCGGCAGTCAGGGCATCAATGTGCTCGCTGGCGGCAATGACCGTCAGTGGCGCAGGCAATCGCAAACGCTGGTCCTTTCTTGGGTACAGAGGAGTATTTGGGCGCCCCATGTCAGTTCGATCCGTCCCCCTCCCCGTCTTCCATCGTCAGCGTATAGGAAAAATCGGGAAGATTAATATTTCCGCCAAACAGCAAAATCGGCGAGAAATCCATGCCGGTCAGCCTTACCGTGACCAGCGGTGAGATGTCCATGCCGTTGGGATTGCCCGCATAGCCTAGACCCGAGCCCCGGTACTCGACGATAAGATTGCGTGCCTCAATGGAGGGCATGATCTGCTGCATGCGGGTCAGGAGATTTTTGAATGCGTTTTCGTTCCAGGCAGTGCCCGGGTGGGGAGCGGTGCCGGCGCAGCTAGTCTGGTCGCAGACCAGCGAGCCGAAAGCAGCCGCTGGAATTCGGTCACCCTGCGATAGCGTCGATCCGCCGACCGTCACCCCGACATAATTGGCGTCCTTGAGGCTCAGCGCGATCGGATCGGTCACCACGGCCATCCGCGCACCGATCTGGGTCGCTTTCTCACCGCGGTTGACTTCATAGAGAAAGCGTCCGGCGTCGATCAGTCCGAAGAAGAACAGGAGGAACACGGGCAGGATCAACGCAAACTCCGCCGCGCTTGCGCCCCGCGCATCGCGCCCAGCGCGCATGAGAAACGCCCGCACGCTCATATGCCCATCGCCGCCGCTTGCTGGCTGGCATTCAGCGTATAGGTTGAGTCTATGACACCGAGGCCGCCGAACAGAGCATTGTAACTGACGCTCGCGGAGATGGTGACCCGCGGCGGGTTGCCCTTGTCCCGGTAGATACCAGCATTTGAGAGAGTGTCCGCGTCGCAAACGACATCGATCGCAACATCACTCGCCTCCCAGCCCGGAACCCGGGGCACACCGCCCGAGACCGCTCCGGTGCGGGTGATTTCGCGAATGGCGGTCGTGGCATCCGCATCGACGATGGGCGTGGTTCCATTACAACCGATCGCGGTGAAGGGCTGACGGCTTGCGAAGCGCGCGCCGTCGCGAACCCCTTTCACCACCTGATGCTGGTTATAAAAATAATAGCCAAGCTCGACCGAGCCAAACAACAGCACGATCAAAAACGGTAGAATGAGCGCCATCTCGGCCGCGGACGAGCCACCCTGGCAAGACAAGAGGGAAGGACGCGCGGTCATCTGATCAGGTAGGGCACATCGCGGCGGATCACCGAGCCAGCCGTCTCGCCCGCCGAGCCCGATGTCGTTTCGCCGATGATTTCAACGTAGATCTGGTCCTGGCCCGTCGCGCGCCGGGTCGCCGAACCCGGGCGCGCGATCGAGGGTTCGACCAGGAAAACGTCCATCCACCGGCGCACGGGAACCCCCGTGGTATTGCCGCGAACATTGTTCGCGGTGCAATTGACCACGGCCACGGACATGCGGCGGCGGTCGGCCGAGGTGGCGCTGGGTGTCACTCCGCCGCCATATCCACCACTGGGCTGCAACTGGCTGCATACGGGAGCCGCGTAGTTGATCGGCGTGCCGCCCGCGACGGTATCGGGGCGCGGCTTGGGATCGAGGATCCGCACGCCATCGATCACATTGCCACGGTTCGCAATTTCCCAGAGATAGACCTCGTAGCGGGTCGCGTCGGGCTTCAGCTTGGTGTTCGCTTGCCAGTCCGCCGAATTCCACCTTGTGCCGGCCATCGGGCCCTCAGTGCGCAGGTAGTGGGTGCGGAAATAGGTGTCGCGATGCCAGGTCCCGTCGCCGATCGACGTCGTGCACGCGCCCGCCTGCCCGGTTGCGAGCGCGTGACAGACGTCGCGCGGGTGCCCCATGGAATCGGGCGTCGAGCCCGGATTAGCGGGATCATATCGATTAGCGGGCAGATACCATCCCTGGCTGTCGTGCAAGCGGCAGCTGTTGTTGCCACTCGCGTCCTTCTGTCGCACCAGGTCCTTGCGAGTGTTTACCGAAGGTGGACATGTGCCGCCGTCTTCGCAGCCCTGCGTGTCATAGATATCAAAGCGGGTATTTAGCGCCTGCGGCACATTGGACATGTTGCCGGGTTCAGTATCAACCGTATCGACGCCATTTTGCGAGATGCAATTGCCCGGTGGCGATACCCATCCAAGCGCCATCCGCACGCCGGTCGCGCCATTGCCCGTGCCCGTATCGAGATAGCCAAAGTTGCCCGGCGTCCACGCGCCGCCGCCGCCCTGGACCACCAGCATTCCGCGCCCGCGCATCCCTGTGATGAAATTTGCGTCAGGGTCGGACGCCTCGTTGGGATTGCAGACCATTAACGGCGGTGTGCGGCAAAGCGCCGATCCGACGCCGGCGACCGCCTGCGCAGAGATATTGCTGCGCAATGCGCCAACCACCGGTGTCAGCGCAAAATTCGCCGTGCGGGTGTTCACCTGCACGCACACAAAGGCCGCCTGGGCGTCGCCCGTCGCCGTCGCGGACAAGGCGCCCGCGTCGCCACAGGCCTCCGCCTGGTTCTTATCGGCATACACGCGGACGGTGAGATCCGAGACGTCGCGGCCTTCACCGTCATTGGCGAAACGGGATTCGTTGTTGATCAGGGACGTTGCAGCCATCGCGCTGCGACCGACCGCCCCGGCACGGCGGTCGAGCTGCGTCGCGGCCGCGAGCGCCGCCTGATCCGCGGCGTTTTGCAGTTCAGTGTCAAGCGCCGCTACCCGTGCATAGTCGAATGCGATGCCCGCCACCGCGACGAGCGCGGGCAGCGCCAGCGCATAGAGGGCGGCGGCGGCACCCGTCTCGTCACGCCATATGCTGGACCGCCAAAAGGACTGCGTGCGTTTCATTGCGAGTTCGCTCTATTGCCACCGCCCTGAAATTATTGCGGTCCCGAGGCCGAGCCTGCGTCGGTCGTACGGATGCTGTCCGGCTGCTTCACGGCGTCGGTGCGGTACCGTTCGACCGCCTTTTGCGCCTGTTCGCCGCTGCCGGTCATCGGCTCATCATAGACGGGGTCGGGATCGATCACCTGCGCCATCATGGTCTGACGGTTGGCCTCGCCGAAGCGCGAATCTCCCGGATCCTCGAAAATCGACGGGACGCTCGCGCAGCCCGCCAACGGCAGCAGCGAGAAGCACACCAGCTTGCGGATCGCGTCAATATTCATAGTCGCCCTCCTTCTTCAGGGGCACGGGATCATAGGCTTCGCCGAGCAGGGTCGCCGCGGCCGCATCGGGGTCGGAGACGCGGTCCGTCGGCAACCGCACCTGTTCAGGCTTGATCGGCTGCACGAGCCGGGGCGTGACCACGATCAGCAGTTCGGTCTCGCCTTTCTGGAACTCGGTCGACCGGAAGAGCGAGCCGATAATGGGAATACCGCCAAGGAGCGGCACCTGGTTGATGGTCGTGCGAAAATCGCGCTGCAACAAGCCAGCGATCGCAAAGCTCTCCCCGTCGCGCAGTTCCATCGTCGTGCTCGCCCGGCGGGTTTGCAGCCCAGGGATCGAAATCCCGTTGAGCTGGATCGAGGCGGCTGGGTCGATCGAGCTCACCTCGGGCTCAACCTTCAGATTGATCGTCCGGTCACCAAGCACCGTCGGGGTAAAGCCAAGGCTGACCCCGAACGGTTTGAACTCAACGGTCACGCTGCCGATGCCGCCGTCCCCGCCCCCCCCCGAGCGACCCGACTGCACCACCGGAATCGGAAACTCGCCGCCCGCGAGGAAAGAAGCCTTTTCCCCCGAGAGCGCGATTAACGTCGGTTCGGCGAGAGTCTTGGCAAAACCTTTGGCTTCTAGTGCGTTCAGATAGGCCTCAAAGTCGATACCGAGCAGGCGGAATGTATCGCCGAAAATGCCAAAACTATTGGCAACGCTTCCCGCCTTGAGCTGTGCGGTGCCGTCGCCCGGGTTCGGTATCAGCGACGATCCGGGGCCCGTCACGCCGCGAAAAGAGCCATCGTTCATAAAGGTGCGGACACCGATGTCCTCGCCGACACTGCGGCGCACTTCGGCGAATTTCACCTCGAGCATCACTTGCTGGCTCGCACCGAGGCCGATCATGTTCACGACCTTATCGCCGGCATAGGTGCGCGCAAGCTGCACGGCGCGATCGATCATGGCGGGATCAGTAGCCAGCCCGGTCAGGACGAGCGAGTCGCCCGAAATCTGCGCCTCGATCTGGGCTCCGGGGATCAGCCGCGCTGCCTGCTGACGAAATCCGTCGGCATCGGGACCGACGGCGACATCCATCACCACGAGAACGCGCCCGCCGGCGTCGTACAGCGTGAGGCTAGTTGTACCCATGCCTTTACCGAGCACATAGACCGAACGGTCGGTGAGCGGCACGATGTCGGCGATCGCCGAGCTGCCCACCATCGCCTTTGCGATCGGGCGGTCTGCGGTGACGATCTGGCTCTTGTTGATCGGCACCTCCAGCGTGCCGCCGTGGAGCCCGCTATCCGCCGATTGCGCCCATGCGGGCGCCGCCGCGCATGCAAGCGCCAGCGGCAAAGCCATATGAAGCGCGCGGCGGACGAGATTAATAGCCATGGCGCTGCACCCCTACAAAGCTGGTATCGGTCCCGCGTACAACGGTCATGCCTGGCCCGCTGGGCCGGGGAGGCGCCGCCGCTTGGGCGGAAGGAGATGCGACGGCCGCGCTCCGCACTTGCGGCGCTGCCGATCCAGAGCTGCGCCGCGCGGGAATGAACAAACCACCCCCAAGCTCGCGGCTCGTGACGACGCGGCGTGCTCCGGTTCCCGGATCCTCGACGTTGCGCAGCGCGAGGCTGAGCCGGCCGATCTGGGTTGCAAGCGCGAGGCGCTGCGCGCCTTCAGGGTGGACCATTAAGGTGGCCGTCTTGCTCTCGGAGGGATCGGTGTTCTGTTCGCTCGCGCGCAAATCAACTGCCAGAACCTGAACATTATCGAGCACGACAGTGGTCATCTTGTCATCGCTGCTCGCCCCGTCGCCGGGGATCTGCCGCGTCAGCAGCACATCGACCACGTCACCAGGCGTGACAAAGCCGGCCACGCCGCTGACGGCGTCGACCGGCACAGTGACGGCGCGCATGTCCGGCGGAATATTCGCCGACAGCACCGCGCGTTCGGAAATCCGGGAGACCAAAATTGGTTCGCCGCGCGCGATCGGGCGGATGGCAACTTTCCCTTCCCCAAGCAATCGCTGCGCTTCGCCTTCGCGATAGGCACCCTGCGGCACCGAATCGGCGGGCCAGGCCACCAGCCGCACGTTGGCGCTCGACAAGGCTGTGCCAAAAGCCAAGTCCTGGTCGGCAACAGCAATGCGCGTCATGGCGCGTTGCTCCGCCACCCGCTCCTGCTGCTTTTCGACCCCGCTGAACCATGCGTTCGCAAAGTATACCGCGAAGAGGCCAAAAAGCACCGCCGCGCCTAAGATGATCAGATTGCGCCGCTCCATCGAGCGTCCCCCCACACCGCCTTTTGTATATGAATGAAAACCCGTCCCGCCGAAGCGGAACGGGTCTCACAGGCCACCGTTATTAGCCGCCAGCGCTAGCGCAGAGGCTAGAGCCGCCGTCGGGAGCCTCACAGATCTTTTCAGCTGCGCCGCTCATAGCTTCCCTGATATTACCACCAAGCACGCCAGCGGCGGCAACGATGCCGGCGCCCACGACTGCAAGGATCAGCGCATATTCGGCAGCCGACGCACCCGATTCGTCCACGAGGAACGACTTCAGAAAATTCTTCATTTTAAAATTACCCCCAATGATCCCGTGCCTGATTGACGACGCGGGTATGGATTTCTGGGCTCCGGCCTCTATTTCCGGCTAGCCCGCCGCTTGGGTGAAGGTTTCGGAAAACCGGTGCGACCCGATCTTATCCGGCTTTGCACAGGCTCCGAAATGCAGTCCCCCTTGCAAGCCCGGCTAATTTCTTCGCAATTGCAACGACAGTCAATCTAAAATGCAACCCATTGTAATTTCGTTTCGGAATGGGACTACTCAATGCAACCAAATTAACCCGATTTGCAACACGGCGGCTTGCTGAATATGCCAGCACATCGCTAGATATTTATCGCCCCCGGCAACCGTTATCGAGGTTGACCGTCTGGACGTCGAAAGCCGCAGAAACGCGTGCCATAGGTTGCAAACTAGGAAACGTTCTAGGCGGGGGATATGCGGAGGATCAAATCACATGTCACAAGGCAAGCGGCGTCCCCCAATCCGAACCTTTTTGAACAGCGCGCACGATAAGTTTGGCAGTCGTTCGCGCCGATTCGTGCAGGTCCTCCAATCCCGCATGGAAAGCCTGATTTTGCTCTGGTTGTTTGTGTTCGGCGGGGCAACAACGCTGCGAATCGGATTGGCTCCACTACCGATTCGCTCCACCACTGATCTTGCTCAGATGCTCCTGCTCTATGGGGTAATCGCACTCGCGCCAATCGCAGGCTACCGATTCGCCATGACCGCCTTCCCCGCCAACCCGCTGCCTGAGCCCACCCGGGTCCGCTTTGCCCTTTTCGGCCGTTGGCGACAGCTCGATCTTCTAGACGCGCGCAAGCACCCCGCATTCGGCCCCTTCGGCATAATGGCTTCGTTGCTGGTCGGCCTGCTACTCAACGTGCCAGTGCGCAGCGTCGAATTCCTGTTCGCCGTCCCGGCGATGAACCATGACGCTCCCAACTGGGCCATGACGATCCTGCATATGATGGCGTTCGACGCGATCACGATGAACTTTGTATATGCCGTTTGCTTCGTGATGGCATTGCGGTCGATCCCGCTATTTCCGCGCATGCTGCTCGTCACTTGGGCGTTGGACCTACTTCTACAGGTCGCAATTGCCCACAAGGTCGCCGAGGTCGCCAACTTGCCAGCGCCGGTGGCCTATGCACTGGGCGAGCTGCTCAGCGGCAATGTGACCAAGGTGTTGATTAGCGTCGCGATATGGGTGCCGTATTTATTGCTGTCGGAACGCGTCAACGTGACGTACCGCTCACGGATCGCGGCCGACTAGGGGACATCTGCGATGCAATGGCTCGCCACTTCCACCCGGTCCAGCATAAGCGAGGATCGCACAATTTTGACCGGAGCATTGCTTGTCTGGTTGCTGTTCATTGGCCTGCTCGAGGTCAAAGGCGTCACCGGGCTCCGACCGACTGGGTATTTTGCAAACTTCCTCATTTATCTCTCGGCATTGCTGTTCGTCCTCGTGCCTTTGGCGGTGGCGCGGCTGTGGCGGCACCGCCCGGAAAGCCCGCTCGCGTTTCTCGCCCGTCTCTTCACTAGCGGCGACCTTGGCCTCCGGCTCAGGCGGGGCGCGCCGATGTTGATCGCCCTGGCGGTCTACATGTCGACCTTTTCGACGATGAAGAGCGCCATTCCACTTTTTAACTCCTACGTCTGGGACGACACTTGGATTGCGCTCGACCGTGCGATGCACGGCACCGACGCATGGCGGCTTTTGCAACCGGTTATCGGTTATCCCCTTGTCAGTTCCGCACTGTCGATTCTCTACCAGCTCTGGATTTTGTTGATCTACGCCGGAGGCATATGGTTTTGCTTTTTCATAGACGATCGAGACCTGCGTACTCGATATTTCATCGCCTATTTTGCATGCTGGACCTTAATCGGAGTGGTTATGGCGATCGCGTGGGCCTCCGTCGGCCCCTGTTTCCTCGCTTCCATGCTGGGTGACACCCGGTTCGTGGAACAGATGGAGTATCTGCGTCAGGCCAACACCCACTTCCCGATCATGGTGTTACATGTGCAGGACCAGCTCATCGCATGGTATCAGTCGGGCGATGGCGGGCTGGGACGCGGCATCAGCGCCATGCCCTCGATGCACGTCTCACAGGCCTTTCTGTTCTTTCTTGCCATGCGGCGGGTGTCCAAGCGGGCGGGCTATTTTTTTGGAGCCTTCTTCGTCGCGATCCTGATCGGATCAGTCCATCTCGGCTATCACTATGCCGTCGACGGCTATGTTTCCATCGCTGTCACAGGGCTAATTTGGGTGCTGGCCGGCCGCTATGTCCGCCGCCGCGACTCCGCTCCCAAACCCGCGTCGGCTAGGGCCTAGACGGCCGGCGCACGGCGCAGCAGCTTCGGGCGAGAAACATCGGAACCACCACCGACAGTGCGATCCCGCCGAGCGAACAGAAGGCGAGCCAGATCGCCATCCATGTCCCGCCTGCTTCGTAAAGGGCGTAAAGTACCGGCACGGCAAGGATCATCCCGCGAACCTCGTTCACCACCAGCAGCACGGCTCCGCCCTTCAGGACAAGACTGATGAGAAAGGAAAGTGTTTCGCTCATGGGGTTGGTAATGCCGCGATCGGGTTAGAATTTGATAAACGCGGAAAAAGACACGCGCGTTCCTCTAGTTGAAACTCGAACCGCCCCGCACAGGACGAACCGACTGTGACGCGCGGCGAACGCGCCCAAAAGTTAGCGTTCGAAATTTGCAAGTTTACCCGCGGTTTCTTTTCACCGATATTGCTCGCCTCCAGGGAGGGGGCTTCGGGCGTTGCCGGAACCAGAAAGGGATATCGGGGCCATTGCGTTTCAGGTCGCGCTCGGAGCAGCGATCGCGGCCTTACTTTGTGCCGCTTATGTGACGCTGGAGCCCGAAAGCCTCTTCGCTCGGAAGGCTTCGCGTTCGTCCGTGAGCGTCGCCCTACCTCCCCCCACGCCCTTCACGCGCGAAGAGGAGGCGCAGTTATCCAAGGAACGTGCCACTCTGCCCTCGGATGCCACCCTTGCTCTTGTATCGAGTGACGATCAGGCGGGTGCGAAAACCGAGGCGAGCACTCGGCCATCGCTCACGCTTCCCTCGAGCCTCCTCGGTGTCAAATTCGATCTCTCCGATCCCTATGCGTGGACCCAAGAAGGCGGATCCGCGATCGAAATTCGCAAATCGCTGCGCGTCAACGGCGTCGATGTCGGCTCGGCCGCGATCCAGGTCGGTGAGGATTCAACGATCTCCATCGCGCGCGACAAGCTGAAGGAAGCGCTCGCGCAGAACGGCCGCGGCGACATCGCCGACGAGCTTGGCAAATCGCGCTCCGGCGGCTTCGTGAGCTTCGACGAGATCCGGCGCCGCGGCGTCGAGGTGCGCTATGACGCGCCGTCTGATCGCGTGGTGCTGACGATCTGACGGCCGGTCAGACCTGCCCCCTCCCCAGGACGCGTTTTCGGGCGTCTTTTGAGTGCCGATGCCCCTCGACCTCGCAACCGGCAGCGTCCGATACCCGGGTCGCCGATTCGGGCGGTGCGCGTTGCATCTTTACCGATAATTTACGGATTATAGGTCAGATTCCGTTACCCTTCGGAGGAACGGCTATGGCAATTGGTGCAAGACTCGAAACGCGCGATTCGGCGGACCTTCGCGACGCGCCGCGGCGCCTGTTGCATCTGGAAGTTACCGCCGCCAAGCCGAGCGGGCAGTCGGTCCAGGCGCTCGTTCACAATATCTCCGAAACCGGTCTCCTCCTCGAGACAAGCACAGATCTCGAAATCGGCGACGAGGTCACGATCCTCCTGCCGCGCAAGGCAGAAGCCACCGCCCTCGTCATATGGGCGAGCGACGGCCTCTACGGCTGCAAGTTTGCCGCGCCGCTCACCCGCGCGGTCCTCAGCGCTGCGCAATTGCAAAGTGCGCCGAGGCCTACAGGAGAGTTCTCCCGCCTGCTTTCGCGCGCCGACGACGCCGAAGCGCTGCCGGCGCCAGCCGCGACCACCGAACCCTTCGGCGCGCGCCTTCGGCGGCTGCGTCTCGCGCGCAATTTCACTCTCACCGGCCTCGCCAAGGCCGTCGGCGTCAGCAAGCCGACAATATGGAAATGGGAGAATGGTGAAGTCCATCCGCGCCAGAAGTCGCTGGAATTGCTACGCGCGGCTCTTGACGTGTCGGAACGCGAGCTGCTCACGGGCGAGCTCGAGCCGACCGAACAGGGCGGCACCGATACGCCCTCACCTTCGCCCCGTTCGATGCTCGCCGAGGGCCTCAGGGAGTGCAAGGAGCGCATCGCCGAGCTCGCCGGCACGAATGCCGAGAATGTGACGATAACCCTGCGCTACTAGGCGCGGCAGCCAAAAGAAAACGGCCCCGACTTTTTCGCCGCGAGCCGTTTGAGATCCTACAGCTGAATGGTAATCGCGATATTGTCGGTCGCGGTCCCGGCCGCATCGGCAATCTGCTCCTTGCAGGCGCTGATGATGTCGCTCAATTGCTGCGGCATGTCATGGGACGCCCTTGAAGCGACCTCGCGCCGCTCCTGCCCGAAGATGAGCTCCCTTTCGGTCACGCCGAGAATCGAGGCCGCAGCTTCGATCGACCTTTGACGCGGCCGAACCACGCCCTGCTCCCACTTCCATACCGTCGGCTTGCTCACGCCGACGAGCCGTGCGAAAGAAACGAGACCCAGATTGCGCCGCTCGCGCAAAAACCTCAGTCTCGCGCCAAAGGCGACCTGGTGAGCAAAGGGGTCGCCAGTCGTGTCAGTTTGGTACTTACCGCCCATGGTCGCTTGCCTCCGTGTACGACCATGTTTTAACATGCGTGCAACAACTTAACCTGATCGTCTCATCAGGTTTCGCAAAATGCAGCCTGTTAACCGGGCTGCCCGATCGGTTTCGCACATGCGGACACCGCCTTATTTTGGGGATTTGGCCGGTGCCAGAGGGGAACAATCAGTTATTCCGTTTTCGGTCCGAATTCCGCCTGGGCTATGGTTCTTGGATCGCGGTGCTGACAACATATGCCTTTGGCGCGGTGATCCTCGTCGCACTCGTTCAATTCTTGGTTCATCTTGAGCATTACCGGAGCGAAACTGAGCGCGTGGCTATCTACTCACAGGATTCGGCCGCACTCAACCAACTGCTATACGAACTCGATAGCCCTCTCACCCGGGACGAAATGGGCAAAAGCATCTCGCGTTTTGAAACGCGCTACATTGGCGACGAGACAGATCGTCCGGCAACCGAATTGAAGAAGGCCTATCTCGCCGGGAGACCGCAAACGCGGGTGGTCGAGCTTGCGAAAGCGAGGTCCGCGAGCCACACCGCCGCTGCCAATATGGCGAAGCAGCGGCTCGAGCGGTCGGATCTTGCGGTCAAGGCCTATGCTGCCCTGCTCGGGGTCTCGGTCATTCTTTGCGTGTTCGGCGGCGGCTGGCTGTTTCTGCGGCGCTCGCGGCACCTTGAGCATCTGCTTGAGCAGAGGGCAGCGGAACTCGACGATGTCGATGCCTCGCGGCGCTTGTTCTTCGCGAAAGCCAGCCACGAACTGCGCACGCCAGTGACCGCCATCAGGGGTGAAGCCGAGATCGCGCTGGAGGATGCAGAAGATCTCGAAGCAGTTCGCGAGGCCCTCGGACACATCAACGCGACCGCGAAGTTCCTGAACCACCGGATCGAGGAGATGATCGGCATTGCGCGCGCATCGGACGGCAAACTGCACCTCGACGCGGCGCGCCTGGACCTGCGCACCATCGTCGAAGGCGCGATCGAGGATGCCCGCATCTTTGCAGCATCGGTCGCCGTCGCAGTCGAGAAGACCGTGCCTGGCCGGCCGGTCGCGGTTGTCGGTGACGCTGTCTGGCTGAAAAGGGCATTGCTCGCCGTGATCGAGAATGCCCTCAAATTCTCCCCGATGGATGGCAAGGTCGCGGTTCACCTTGAGGTCAAGAACGGCATGGGAGAGATCACGGTGACCGACAATGGTCCCGGCGTGATGCCCGAGGAGTTGCCGCTTCTTTTCGACGCCTATTACCAGACTGACGCGGGCAAGGCGCGCGGCGGGAGCGGTCTTGGCCTCGCGATGACGCGCTGGGTCGCAGAACAACATGGCGGCCGCGCGTTCGCCCGCAACATCGGATCATGGCGCCGGCCTGATGGCTGCGCCGTCACGATCGCCATCAAGCTGGAGCAGTCTTAATGAACGTCCTCTTGGTCGAAGACGATGTCGGCATCGGTCGTTTCATCAGCCACGGCCTTAGAGCTCGCGGTCTCACTGTGCACTGGGAGCGCGTCGGGCGCCAGGTTCAAAAGCTCGCGGCTTCGGGCCGCTTTAACGCCATCATTCTCGATCTGCTGTTGCCCGACAGCGACGGGCTCGATCTTTGCCGTGCCATCCGCAAGGCGGAACTCGGTATCCCGATCCTCGTTCTCACCGCGCGAACGGGCCTTGACGATCGGCTCGACGGCTTCTCCGCGGGAGCGGATGATTATCTTGGCAAACCCTTTGCCTTTCTCGAGCTTGTCGCCCGGGTGAAAGCCCTTCTGGCGCGCGACAAATTGCGCAAGCCCGACCCGATCGTGATGGGTCCGCTGCGCATCGATGCGAGCACCAATGCCGCGACATGGGAAGGCAAGCCGATCGAGATGGCGGGACGCAGCTTTGCCATGCTGTTGGCGCTTGCCCAGGCGCGCGGCGACGTCATCAGCCGCGATGATCTGCTCGATGAAATCTGGGGAGACGCGATCGTCACCGACAATGCCCTCGACGCTTGCGCGAGCGCGCTTCGCCGAAGCCTCTCCGCTGTCACCGATCGGCTCGTCGTTGCGGCGAAGCGGGGCGAAGGTTTTTCGTTGCAGCTTCTCGACTCCGAGGACCCGACGCCATCGAATTAGCGAGAATATAGCCGGCGCGCTTCGCGCTCGTCTCCGCGTCAAAGCGAATCGCAGGCGCGCCTCGAGGCTGGGCGCGGCTTTGGATAGGATCGCCCCTGCCGTCGGCCGTTTAGTGGAATTTGATCAGAGGAAGCGCCGCCCGCTTTCCACGAAAACCGAAAACACGCGCCGAGCAGCGTCAATCGCCTCGGTGCGCCGCTCGGGCGTGCCGAGATCCTGCTCGAGCCTTGCGAGGAAGGAGCGCCATGATAGCGAGCGCGTCCCGGCAAGAAAGGCCGCCGGGAAATTCGCAGGCACGGAGCGCTTCAGAAGCTTGGCCCCGAGGCGAGATCCTTCAAGGACATATAGGGCGCCAAGCATCGCGGGCGCACTCGTCATGGCGGGCGCTTCTGCCAGGGCGGGTTTCTCTATCTCGAGCTCCGCAAGATCGGCGAGAATGAGCGGCCCGCGGACGCGGTCGGGCCAGTCCTCGACGACCCCGGCAACCCCGGCGCGCTCGAGCGATGCTTCGAGAGGCAAGCAGGCCGCAGCCTGGGCGCACAGAAAATTGCCATAAGCGAGGCGATCGCTCAGCCTTGCGGCCGAATAAATCTGATCGACGCGCCGGTGGCAGTCTGCGGTTGCCGTGCGGAGCGCCTCATGGGCGAGATTCCCGATCGTCATCAGCCGGCCAGCCGCCGCCGCGCTTCTGCAAGCTGCGCGGACACGCTCGCTTCGCTTGCGGGTTTGCGTACAATCGGCACGGCACCCAGATGATCGGGGATCATGACGCTGTCGCCATAACCCGTCGCGAACACGAAGGGGACACCGAGCGCCACAAGTTGATCGGCGACCGCCTCGGACGTCCCTTCCCCGAGATTGAAATCGAGGATCGCGGCGTCTGGCCTGAAGCTCTCCAGTGTCTGGGCGGCATGCGCGGCATCGGGCGAAAGCCGGATGTCCTCGGCGCCAAGGCGGCGCAAAAGCGCCTCGGTGTCGAGCGCGACCAGAGCCTGATCCTCGACGAGCAGGATCGACATCCCCGAAAGATGCTCGATCTCGGGCTCCTCGGCCGCGGCGCCGCCTTCGGCTTCGCTCGCGCCGACAAGCGAGACATGCTTGGCAGGAATGACCAGCCTCGCTGTCATCCCGCTCGGCGGATACGCGATGTCCGCGCGCCCGCCCAGATCATAGACCATCGTGGTCTGGATCAGTTTCGACCCGAAGCCCTCACGCGTCGGCGGCGTCACCGCGGGCCCCCCGGTCTCGGTCCAGCGCAGCTCGCATCCCCCGGCTTTGCTGAACGACCAGCTGATGTCGAGCCGCCCTTCTGGTACCGACAGCGATCCATATTTGGCGGCATTGGTCATCAACTCGTGGATCACGAGCGCGAGAACTCCGAAAGCGCGGTCGTTGAGGCGTATCTTTTCTCCGCTCGCAGCGACCCGGTCTGCACCCGGCCCGTGGCGATGAAGGCCGGCCTCCGCCTCGATGAGCGTCGAAAGGTCGCCGCCCACCGCGGAACTCAGCGACTGATCATGCGCAAAGGCGAGCGCGCGCAGGCGCCCTTCGAGCGATTCCGAATAGTCCGCCACCGTTTCCGCGTGCGCGCCCGTTTGCATCGCGATCGACTTGATCACGGTGATGATATTCTTGACGCGGTGATTGAGCTCGTCGTTGAGCATGCGCCGGCGATGCTCGAGCCGCGCCCGTTCCTCGGCGCTGATCTCGTTCTGCTTCAGAAATACGTCGCGCAGGTAAGTGCGAACCGTGTCGGCGCCCGAAAGATCGGTCTCGGTCCAGGGTTTGCACTGACCGCGCACTTCCTCGCGCCAGGTCTCGAAGCTGCCGCGCGGCGTCAGCCGGTCGCCATTGGGCGTCGAGAGACGTTTCAGGGTCGGCTCGCCTGCCCATTCGATCCGGTGCGCTTCCTCGCTGCGAAAGACGATGAGATAATCGCGCGGCGTCGAGGTAAGCGGGATTGCGAGTGCACCGGCGACCGCTTCCCCGAAACCGTCCAGCCCGGTCGCGTGGCGCAAGTCCTGGGTATGCCAAAGCCCGAGCATCGCGAGCTCGGATCGCGGATGGTCTTCTTCCTCGCCGGCGAGGAACCGGACGAGCGCCTCTGCATCCGCCTCGGCGGGCGCAAGGCCGCTCGACGCCCACCGGTCTTCCGCCCAGATACCGACGCCGTCGCAGTCGAAAAGGGCCGTAAAATCGTCGAGGTGATCGCGCAGCCCCTCGAGCAATGTCTCGTCGACCGACAGGCCCGAGAGGATCTTGTCGAGCCGCTCGCGCGCAAGGCTCGACGCGACGATATGGGCGCGCCGCTCAGCGACCGAGACCTGAAGCGAGAAATAATGTCCGAAAAGCTCCGCCCCGATACGCAGCGCGAGCGGCACGATCCGCGGACTGTCGTGATGGCAGGCGATCAAGCCCCACAAGGCGCCGTCGACGAGGATCGAAATCGACATCGAGGCGTGGACGCCCATATTCTGAAGATATTCGCAGTGGATCGGCGAGACCGAGCGCAGCTGCGCGAACGACATGTCGACGGGCTCTTCCCCCGGGGCGACCGCAGGCTCGAGCGGCACCGGGGTGTATCCCGCGTCCCCGATCATCCGGATCGTGTTCAGTTCGTAGAGACGGCGCGCCTGAGCGGGGATGTCCGATGCCGGGAAATGCTGACCCATGAAGCTTCGAAGGCCCGGCTTTTTTGCCTCCGCGATCACGCGGCCCGCGCCATTGTGAAGAAACTGGTAGATCATGACCCGGTCGTAGCCGAGCATCGTACGAACGAGACGGGCACCGGCGGCTGCGAGGCTTTCAAGCTCGGTCTCGACACCGAGGCGGCGCACCAGGGCATGGGTGAGATCGAGCGCTTCCTTCGAACTTTGCCCGCCGTCGACCGCGGGCTCAAGCTCGATCAGAACCCGCTCCTTGTAACAATGGGCAATGACATCGACGGGATCGCCTCGATGTCCGAGGCGAAGCTCCAGTTCGACGCCTGCGATTTCGCCGCCGCCCGACTTTGCGCACGCATTGCGGATCTGATGGACCGCCTCTTCCCCGAGGATTCTTGTCAGGGGCGTGCCGCGATCGAGAGGGCCGTCATAGCCCGTCAGGGCGCGCGCGTTTTGTGACGCATAAAGCAAGGTGAAGCGGTCGGGATGGACCACGAGCATCGCGCCATGGGGCTGAATACTTCCCGGGATCCGGATCGGTTCCTGGTCGCAATTGGTCAGATCGACCGCACCGAAGTTGACGTCGCTCATAAAGTGGTTTCCGGGCCGCGCCCTCTTGAAATGTTCCGCCGATCGAACCAGCGAATGCTTAGGCTTATAAGGGAAACCACAGATATTGCCGGATAAGAGAGCAGGCAACGCAAACCAGAGGCTAGAGGCAAGTTTTGACCTTTGTCACGAAGGCAGCGATGCGGAGCGCTGAGTGAAAGGAACCGGCGAGCCTTTCACGGCATCGCTGAAATGTTATGTTCACGAGTAACATAGGAGGGGCGCGCTGTCAGTCCATTAGTGGACATAGGCGGCTCTGCGCTCGATCGAGGGGAAGTCATGTCGACGCCAACCGAAGAGGATCTCGCGAGCAACGGTCTGCTGGCAGCTTTGACCGAGGAGGACCGCAGACGCCTCGCGCCCCACATCCTCGCCTTCGACCTTGAGGCCCCTGCGACCTTGCATGAGGCGGGAGAGGAGGTACTCCACACATGGTTTCCGTGCGGATCGGCGATGGCGGCGTTCTGCGTCAACATCGACGACAGGGCAGCCGTCGAGGTTGCACTTGTCGGGAGCGAAGGCGCGATAGGGGGAATCGTCTCGAACGGCCACGTCCCGGCCTTTGCAACCGCGCAGGTCAGATTCGCGGGACGCTTCCTGCGGATAAAGACATCGGCGCTCGAGCAGGCCAAGCTCGATTCGATTAGCCTCCGGCACTGGTTCGCGCGCTACTCGGATTGCCTCCTCGCGCAGCTTTTCCAGACGGCTGCGTGCAATGCGACGCACACGATCATGGAGCGCGCCGCGAAGTGGCTTCTCGCCGCGGCGAGCCGCACGAGGCAAACCGAGATCGAACTCACCCACGAGCAGCTCGCCGAGATACTGGGGGTCGGGCGCACTTTCGTCACCCGCGTCGTCAGCCGTCTGCGCGACGAGGGGTTGATCACGACGCGCCGCGGGAAGGTGATCATCGAGGATGAAGCTGCGCTGCGCGCAAGATCATGCAGCTGCGCGACGAGCATTGAAAATCACTTTGGCGCAGTACTCGGCGGTCTTTACCCGAACGCCTCGGCTGCGTGAGACAGCGCGAACCTCGGATACAATTGTTTATTCAGCAGCGCGGTCGGCGCTGCCGAGCGCCGCAATATGATCGCGGCAAATTGTCTCGACGAGGCCCTCGAGGACGGCGACGCGCTCGCCGATCCAGCTCAGTTCCTCGGCACTGATCTTGAATTGAGGCGAGTACCTGGCCTGGACATATGCGAGGCGCAGCAGCTCGAAGCAGCGGCGGCTGAACTTGTCCCCGCGGGGCCAGGCCTCGGTAAGCGCGGGCGCGATCTGCTCGCACTGCGAGCGCAGGAAATTGAGACGATGGGACTTGGGGCTGTACAGCGAGAGCGACAAGAGCAAGCAATGATAATAGCGTTCAACCGCTTGGTGATAATTGAATGCGGCGACCTTGGCGCCACCACGTTCGCGGTGGAATTCGGCCCCTGCGCGAAACTCGCCGGCAGTAGCAAACCACTCATCAAAGTGCTTCTCCGCCTCAACCCTGGCTTCCTCAGGCGGCAGGTTGCGCGGCTGCGCAAACTCGAACCCTTCGGCCTCGTAGAGCGCGACCCCTTGCTCGGCGATGTCGACGAAGAAAGGCCGCCCGCGCTCAAGCTGCGCGTTCACATCCTTCAGCGAATGGACGATGAAGCTCACCGGCGCGGTCAGCGTCTTCGCGATCGTCACCTCGCGCATCAGCCGATCCTCGGCCCCCGACCAATGCTCGAACTCGGTGAGCCGGTCGTAGTTGACGACGACGAGAATATCATAATCGGAGTGATATCCGCCGATCGGATCATCGACCCAGTCGCCGCGCGCATAGCTCCCATAGAGGATGACCTTGAGGATGCGTCCCTTGCGGTTCCAATCGGCATTGCCGCGCGCATGCGCGGTCGCAAATTCCTCGAACAATATGCGCACGACCTCGGCAAGCTCGCGCTGTTTGGCTGGCGGGAGATGATCAAGGCCGGTTCGCATATGCTTCACCCTGTAAGGCGGCGGGCGGGATGGCAAGCCCATCCGGTCCGCCGTGTCTCAAAGCCATGGCCAGACGAGCCAGGGCAAGCGCGCATGGAGGCAGCGCGACCAGATGCCGAGCGCGCGCGCGAAACCCTCGGTGACCAGATCGGAAGCAATCGCTTCCCTTGCTGGTCCGGCTCGCGCCAAGCATGGCGGCAACTCCTTTCGCAACACGGACTAGTTACCGCGAGATTGTTCGAAAAGGGGCTGGGATGCAAAGCGACGTCCCGGGACAAGGGACAACAAGCAGCAAGTTTACAGCGCAGGAAGGAACCGGCGCTGGCCGGTGCGGATCAGGAGGCTCCTGTCACCGCTACCGCCTCGCGGGCATAGCGCCGCGGCGAACATCCCATGGTTCGCCGGAAGGCGGTATTGAACGCATGCTCGGAGCCATGGATCAACTGCTCGCCCGCCAGCATCATCCGCCAGCGCGTGAGATAGCCGATCGGGGTTTCGCCAACCCGATCGCGAAATCGCTGCGCAAAGGTCGAACGCGACATGCCGACATGCTGCGCCAGATCCTGCAAGGTCCAGGCAAAGGTGGGATCGGCATGCATGGCCGCGATCGCGCCCCTCATCTGGTGATCGGCGAGCGCGGCAAACCATCCGACGTCGCTGGCAAAGCCATTCTCAAGGTAAAGACGCAGCGTCTGGACGAGAATCACGCGCGAGAGCTGCTGCGCGATCGGCGACGATCCCGGCCGCCCTACCCTATGCCGAAGCCGGAAAGGCAGCTCGCGACCGCTTTTTTTTCGGTCTGCTCCGGGGTCTGAAAATGACGAAAATTGCCGCGCGAGGGCGATAACCAAGGCGCCGAGCCGTTCCCGGACCGAATGGATTGCGGTATCCAGCTCCGGCTGAATGCGGTTGAAGCCTTCCTTGCCAAACTGGCTGCTTTATCGCGAGCGCCGAAGAGGCGAAGGCAGCCTGAAGCTAAATTCGACTTAGTCGATCGTCGTCGTCGATGAGAATAAGCTGGGCGGGAAGGTCCGGACCCCATTTCCAGAGTACGAGATTCAGGTCATCGGCTCTCGCTCCGCGCACGAAGCTGGGCACGAGCAAACCGTGGTGATCTTCGGCAATGAGAGTTTCTGCGAAAGCCTGGGTAGGTGCCTTGCGCAGTTTCTTTTCTTGGTCGCGCCAGCTTGGATCCGCAAGACCCGCAGGCGTCATTGCGTAGGCGCCGAGCGCGGCTTCATCTCGTCCGTCGAAGACATTTTCGACGTCAGCCAAATAGGAAACGAGCGTGGTTGGTTGCAAGTCGCCGATCTGGTTCGCTTCGCGTAGGGCAGTTATCGGCGAAGTTGCAGTGTAAAGGGCTGGAAGGCCTTTGGCATTGAAGCGGCCGCCATAGCGTTCTGCGCCCCGACCCGATAGGGGATCGCGCGCATAGACCGGGTTTAAAGCCCGAAAAAGCTTGCCTTGATAGTGCACGGAGGAGATCAGGATCAGGCGTAAACGCCGGCATCGACAGCGTCGATGTACTCGAGCACTTCGTCCGCCCGCCCTTCTCGGACGAGTTGCATGGGTGTCTGGCCTGAGAAGCCCGGCAGGGGCTCAGATCGATACCAGGCGTAAGCCATCAGCTCCGAGCCAAAACGGCCGCGGACTTTGTTGAGTATCTCGACGAGTTCACGCAGTCGGCGCTGGGTTTTGTCCGAGCGCACTCGATCTTTGCGTTGAACAGCGTCGCGGCCAAGGCCAGCTGAACGGGCGACTTCTTCGCTGGTCGTGCGCAATGCTTTGGCGATCTTGCTAGGAGCGAAGAGCCCTCCATCCGCATATTGTGCCAAGCCCATCTGACTTTCCTTTCGCCTCAACTTCTGACGTTATATGGCGTCAGAATATGTGTAATGCAAGAGCGATCATGGCCGGGTGCCGACGGACGCCTCAGGAGAAGACCCGAGAAGAGCTGACGTTCGAACCGCCCCCGACTCAACCGACAGCTCTCGACCGATGCTGCTGAAAAAACACGCATTTGATAGAAGCGGGCGGCGCCGGCGAGCGTCGGCACACTTCTTTAGGCGCTGACAGCGGCATCGGATGATCTTAGCCATTTTGCGGAGGTTGTGGGCCGCTGCTGAGAGGTGGAAGTCGCCGCGGGTGCCATCGGGGTCACGTAATCGCAACCGGTCGAGCCGGAGAATGCGTCTGAGGCGCGCGAAGAGCATTTCGACGTTCCTGCGTTCGGCCGCGAAGTGATCCATTCGTCTTCCTGGGCGATCGCACGAGTCAGATTACGGGCGCCTTCGTGCACGGACCACATGATCTTCCTCGGGGCCGCGCCAGGACAGCATCGCGGCTTGAGTGCGCAACTATCGCAGCCGTATTTGCTGGCCCCGTAAAAGCCATCGGCAGACAAGCTGTCCCGCTTTACTGCATCGCTACGGCGCGCACGCCTCAGTGGCTTGCCACCTGGACAGCTGTTTGGTCGCGTTCGTGGTCAAACACGAAGGCTGAGCGCTCGAGGGCCCCATCGGATCGGAAGGTCTGTCGGCACCGGGATATGCGGTTCAATGTCGCGTTCGTTGACAAGACTGCCGTCAGCCATTCCCTGCCCAGCCGCGTTGCGCTTGGCAGGACGATCGGCGGAGCTTTTACCGGATGTAGCCCACGCGCGAGGGGGCCGGCATATTCCCCTCGCGAAGGCACCCTCGCGATCCCGGCAATGAGACCTATCCTATAGTATATTCGCCCTGCTCCCTCCATCCAATCGACCGGAAGCGGCCAGCTCCATAGCCTCCGGGGTGTCGTGACTGAAACGGCTCTTTGGAGGATCCAGATATGAAACCGGACACTATTGCAAAGCCTGAGAAAGAGGGCTTCGAGGAACTTGTCCCGTCGCGTTATGCGCTGCGGGTCGGCGAGATTGACGTGCTTGTTGTCAGCGACGGCGTGCTGCCATTGCCGACCGAAACGATGGCCACCAATGTGGATCCGGGCGTTCGCGCCCAATGGTTCAAGGACATGTTCGTTGGCCCTGATATGTTCGACTGGGCATTGAATGTCCTTGTGCTGCGCAGCGGCGACAGGGTCATTCTGGTCGATGCGGGCCTGGGCGGCCAGTTCCCCGGATTCCCGCGCGCAGGCCAGTTCCCCAAGCGGCTGAAGGCGGCGGGTATCGACCTCGCGTCGGTCACCGACATCATCATCACCCATATGCACATGGACCATGTCGGCGGTCTCCTCGTCGAGGACGTGAAGCAACGCCTGAATCCGAAAGTGCGCATCCATGTCACGGCCGCTGAAATCGCCTTCTGGCAGACTCCGGATTTCGAACAGACCGCGATGCCGAACCCTGTGCCCGAGGTACTCCGCAGGACCGCGACGCAGTTCATCGATGCCTACGCCGACAATATCCTGGCCTTCGACGATGAATGCGAAGTGGCGCCGGGCGTCGTGGCAAAGCTGACGGGCGGACACACGCCGGGGCACTGCGTCGTCCACGTCGCGTCGGAAGGCGAGCGCCTGACTTTTGCCGGAGATGCCCTGTTCCCTGTCGGGTTCGACCACCCTGACTGGCACAACGGCTTTGAGCACGACCCCGAGGAATCGGTCCGTGTACGGGTTCGTCTCTTGGAGGAGGCTGCGGCAAGCGGCGAATATCTTGTCGCCACGCACCTTCCCTTCCCGTCTGTCGGCCGCGTTGCCGTCGATGGCGACGCTTTCCGCTGGGTAGCCGCCTTCTGGGATTTCTGACCCTTCGAGGACTCTCCCCCAGGGGCGCGTGTTCGCAGCATTGCAGCAATACGCGCCCCAAACGGCCGACCAGACGACGCAGGGCCGCATGCGGAAAGGCAGGACATGTACAACACGGCTGAACGGACGCGGCGCTCCTTCAAGGAGCAATCACACCGAATGGGGGCCAAGCATCCCGGCGAGAAAATCCGTGAAGAGATGCACCCGCAACGGAGCGAGGCGACCGAAGGCGTGGAGCGCCTGGACCGGAACCGAGGCAAGCCTGTCTTGCGGAAAGACCTCGACCAGGCGCCCCGCCGCGAGGTCGTCTGCGACCGTAAGCTTGAGAAGCTGCGCGATTCCGACGCCCGCAAGCGCCGCAATCCGCATCGCCTGACCCGAATCTGTGTCGAGGACGCCCTCGGGAAGCAGTTCGCTGCCGTCGGCAAATCGGATCGGGTAGGCGCGCGCGCCAAAGCGGTAACGGATGTGCGCCAAGCCTCCAAGCTCCTCGCGCGTGGCGGGATAGCCTACCCGATCGAGCCATTCGGGCGATGCAACGAGAATGAGCGACAAGGTCGCGATGCGGCGGACCATCCAGTCTACATCTTCGACCGTCCCCACGCGCACGGCGACGTCATAGCCCTCGCGGACCAGATCGACGTGGCGGTCTGTAATATCGATCTCGATCCTTATCTCGGGATGTCGCGGCACGAATTCGCGAGTGATCAGTTCAACGAGCGTGGGTCCCAGTACCCCCGGGAGGCTGACGCGGAGCAGACCGCGAGCGCGCGCGACACCGCTCAACGCATCGCCTGCATCGTCGAGCGCACGCAGCAATGGTGCGACGCGTTCATAATAGGCCGTGCCATCGACCGTGAGCGTAAGCGAACGAGTGGATCGCAGGAAAAGCTTCACACCGAGGCGCTGTTCGAGCCGCTCGACGCTCTTCGATACCGCCGACGGAGTCGTCCCGGCGAGCCGCGCCGCTGCGCTGAAGGATCCCGCCTCTACTGCGCGGACAAAGGCATAGAGCCCAGTGGTGGATTCGACTCCTATCGCCATTTGATAGTTTTTGGAAAAAAATTTGTGCCGATGTCCACACTAATTTTCCAAAAAAGAAAAACCAAATCCATCTCCGTCTTCAACAAGCAAGGTGGACTATGACAAATATGAAGGGAAAGGTCGCCGTGATCACCGGCGGCAACAGCGGCATCGGACTTGCGAGCGCCAGGCTCCTTGCCGAACACGGTGCCCAGGTGCTGATCACCGGGCGGCGCCAGGACGCGCTTGATGAGGCGGTCCGTTCCATCGGCCCTGCCGCAACCGCGATCAGCGGCGATGTCGCCGATCCGGCTCATCACGTCGAGGTCGCCGACATCGTCCGAGAACGTTTCGGGGGCGCTGACATCTACATGGCAAATGCGGGGGTCAACACGATCACGCCCTCGGCCGAGGTCTCTGAAGCCGAATATGATGAACAGTTCGCCATCAACGCGCGCGGTACCTTTTTCGGCGTCCAGGCGATTGCTCCCGTAATTCAGGACGGCGGATCGATCATCCTCGTCGGCTCGCTGGCGAGCGAAAAGGTGCTCGACGGCCACGCCGTCTATGCCGGCAGCAAGGCTGCGATCGGTGCCTTTGCGCGGAGCTGGGCGCTCGAATTCAAGGCGCGGCGTATCCGCGTCAACATGCTGAGCCCCGGACCGACCGAGACCGAAATCCTCGGCAAGCTCGGCGTCGCACCCGAAGACCGCGAGGCCTTTGCCGAAATGATGGCAGGCGCCATTCCGCTCGGGCGCCTTGGCCAGCCGATCGAACTTGCTCGCGCTGCGCTGTTCCTTGCTTCCGACGCCAGCAGCTTCGTCACCGGCATCAACCTTCGCGTCGATGGCGGCATGGCGCTGCTTTGACCCCATTGGAAGGACTTTGAAATGACCAATACCGATATCGACCCCGCCATCGCCGCGCTGATCCATGACGTCGTCCATGTGGGCAGCGCATATGACATCGAAGGCATGGAGAAACTTTATACGCCCGACCAGATCTTCCTCGTTCTAGGGAGTGACGGTCATGTTACCCGGGTGCGACGGGACGATTCCATCGCCGAATTCCGCGCGCGCCGCGACGCCGGCGAAGAGCCACTCTCGACCGAGCATCGCGTGCTTCACGTCGAGCAACAGGGCGACCACGCGACGGCCATTCTCTACCGCCGGATGAGCCCCGAGGCTCCGCCGGCGATGTACGAGCTTCGTCTGCGCAAGGATTCCGGCACCTGGATGGTGGCCGGTGAAACGGTGACGCCCTGGCCGGGCGGCATCGAGGGCAACTTTCTGCCTCCACGTCGGAAAGCGGCCTGACCCAGGGCGCGCGCGGTCCCCCCCCTCCCCCCGTCCGCGCGCGCCCATTTCTCTCAAAGAGCAAAAGGAAACAGACCCGTGAAATATCTCGCTCTCTACCTCTCCCTCGGCGCTGCTCTGGGCGCCGGAATCGCGGTGCCGGCTGCCGCACAGACGTTCGAAGGACCTTATGTAGGCGCGCAGGCCGGCTGGAGTCAGAATAAGCTCGGACCGGTCGATACCGATCTCGGCACCGCCCGCATCCACGACAAGCGCGATTCCGCAACCGCGGGAATCTTCGTCGGCTATAATATCCAGCCAACCGCCGGCGTCGTGCTGTCGGCCGAAGGGGCGGTCAATTTCGGTTTCGACGACGGCATTGCCGGCTCGCAAAAGGATGCATCCGCCGCAATCAATCCCGAATATGGTTTCGATCTTGGGCTTCGCGCGGGCTATCTCGTCACCGACAAGACGCTTGTCTACGCGCGCGGCGGTTATGAAAATATCAGGACAGCAGTGCGCATTCTCGATCTTGAGGGGCCGCGCCGCGGTAAGGATAATCTTGATGGCTGGTCGGTCGGCGGAGGCGTCGAACGTGCCGTAACCGACCGGATCTCCGCGCGCGTTGAATATCGATACAGCGACCTTGGCGGGGGCGGCACCAAATGGGATCGGCATCAGGTCCTGGCAGGCATCGCCTGGCATTTTTGACGCGAGGCCCGGCCGGCATCCCGCATGAAAAGGCGCAAGCCATTGACAGGGCAGGAAAGGATTTTCTTGCCCTGTCAAACGCGGACAAATATACTCCTCGTTATGGCACATCTCACCGCCAGCGTGGAATATGGCCTTCATTGCCTGCTCGGCCTGATCGATGCTGGCGAGGCACCACGTAGCGCACGCGACCTCGCGACGTTTCAAGGGGTGTCGCCGACCTTCGCGGCGAAGATTTTCGCAAAGCTCGAAAAGGCGGGGATCGTGGCCGCGGCGGAAGGCGTGCGAGGGGGCTATCGTCTCGCGCGGTCTCCCGAGACGATCAGCGTACTCGAAATCATTGATGCGATCGAGGGACGCAAGCCGCTTTTCGAATGCCAGGAAATACGGACCCGGTGCCCGCTTTTCCATGGCGCTGCTCCCGAGTGGGCAACCCGCGGCGTCTGCTCGATCCACGCGGTCATGCTCAAAGCGGAAAAGGCGATGCGCGATGCGCTGGCCAGCGAGACCTTGGCCAATATTGGCGGACGGCTGGCACGCAAGGCGCCGAGCGAATTCGGCGCCGACACCCGCGACTGGTTTGAACGGCGGATCGCCGCGCGTCGAGCCGGACCATCGCAGGTCCAAGCGAGGGATTTTCCATGATGACTGATCACCTCCCCGAGACGAAAGAAGCTCCACTCGTATTCGTTGTCGATGACGACGAGGATGTTCGCACCGCGATCAGCGAGCTCATGTTATCGGTCGGTATCGAAGCCGAATGCTGCGCTTCGACGCGCGACCTCGTCGATTCGCCTCTGCTTGATCGCGCCGGCTGCCTCGTCCTCGACGTCCGCATGCCGGGATCGAGCGGGCTCGATCTTCAGCAGTATCTTGCGTCGGCCGGCATTTCGAAGCCCATCGTCTTTCTGACAGGGCACGGCGATATCCCCATGTCAGTCCAGGCCATGAAGGCAGGAGCCATCGATTTTCTGACCAAACCCGTTCGAGATCAGACATTGCTGGACGCCGTCACAGCGGGGATCGAACGCGACATTGCGAACCGCGCGAGCGCGCGGATCGTTCAGGAGCAGGTTGAGCGCTACACGACGCTGACGCCGCGCGAGGCGCAGGTCATGCGCGAGGTTGCGCTCGGCCGACTGAACAAACAGATCGCCTACGATCTTGGGATTACAGAAATTACCGTGAAGCTGCATCGCAGCAATGTCATGCGCAAGATGCAGGCCGCGTCGGTCGGCGAATTGATCCGTGCCTGGGAAAAATTGCCCGTCGAGGTGCGGGAACCTGCTCCCGCCTAGACTTTGGTATGGTTATAATGGCCAGCAAGCTGCGCGACATTGCCTCTATCGGCCTCGAAGGCCACGCAATAGAGGATGTCGCAGCTTGCCCCATATGACGACCATCGCGATCGTGGACGATGATGAGGCTGTCCGAGAAGCCCTCGGCGATCTGCTGATGGTCTCCGGACTCGCCTGCCAATGCTTTGAAAGCGCGCCTGCCTTCCTGACGGCACTCCGGTCCCACCGCTTCGATTGTCTCGTGACCGATATCCGGATGCCTGAGATGACAGGGATCGAGCTCATCGAGAAACTTCATGAGGAACTCGCCGAACTCCCCGTGGTGGTCCTCTCTTCGGTTCTCGACGACGCCACGCGGGCGAAAGCGCTGGCACTCGGTGCCAGCGCCTGGCTTGGGAAGCCCGTGACCGACGAACATCTGCTCGATGCGATCGCGACAGCGATGGAAAATTCGGATCCAGGCGCGGCGCGATGAGCTCCACACTATGCGATTCGCTCAGGCAGGACGCTGGAATCGCCGACTTTGCTTCTGAAAGCATCGTCATAATCGATCTGGCAGGATCGATACGCTATTGGAACCCTGTGGCTGAACGCCTCTTCGGTTGGCCCGGACTAGCCGTCGGGGGCGCCCCTGTCGCTGATCTCTCCCCGGCGCCCGAGGACGAGGCTCGTGCCTGGTCACAATTGCTGCAGGAAGGGGTGTGGGAGGGGCAGATCCGCCGCCTTACGCGCGATGGCGAGGTACGCATCGTTGAGGCGCGCCGGCGCCTGCGACACGACGAAGCGGGGATCCCGCGCGACGTGGTCGAATATGCGCGCTTGGCACAAGACGCGAATGACGAGGATCTCCCAGAGAGATCCGCGGCCGACGCGGCGATGGCCGCCAGTTGGGAAATCGACCTTACACCCGCGGCCGAAATCCTTGACCGGATCCGCTCGCAATCGCAGACCAGCGGGGGAGACGATCGCGGCGATCTTGGCCGCCGGCTTCTCGAGGCGGCGCGGATCGTCGACGTCAATGAGCGAACCGCACGCCTCGTTGGCGGAAATCGCGGTCGCGAGCTGATGATAGACCAGTCGGTTGCGTCATTCTGGCCCGTTGCCAGCCGTGCAATTCTTGCAGAGCTCATCCTGGAGGCAATCCGAGACAGCGAGGGCAAACGCTTCCATCGCCGGCTGGCCTCGGACGGCATCCTGCGCGAACCGCTCGTTACCATATGGCGGGCGGGGGCCGACCGGCCAGGACATTTGTTCATCACGGTGAATGGGGCGGCCGACGACGATCGATCCTACCTGTTTCTTCGCGCGAGCGAGGCACGCTACCGCAAGCTCGTCCACTATATGCCGGTCGCGCTTTGGCAGGTCGACGCCAGCCATATGGGAAAGATATACGCCGACCTGCGCTCGCGCGGCGTTACAGACTTTGGGAAATATCTGGACGATCACCCCGAACTGGTCGACATCGCCGCATCCAGCGTTCCGGTCACCGACGTCAATCGCAGTGCAATCGAACTCATGGGGGGAAAGGACGCGCAGGACCTCATCGGTCCCGTCGGCTATCTGTTCACCGAAAGCGCGGAATCCCTGCGCCGCGTGATGATAGGCCGGTTCAGCGGCGACAGAAATTACAGCGAGCTCATGAAGCTTCGAACGCTCGACGGTCGCGTTCTCGATGTGCGCTTCTCGGTTACCTACCCTGAACCGCTCGTTGAACTCGACACCACGATTTTCAGTCTCGAAGATATGACCGAACGGCTGCAGATGGAGACGCAGCTTCGGCAAATCCAGGCCGATTTCAGCCACGCCGCACGCATCGCGACGCTCGGCGAACTGACGAGTTCGATCGCGCACGAGGTCAATCAGCCCCTCGCGGCGATCATGACCAATGCGGAGACGAGCCTACGCTGGCTTGCGCGCGCCGAACCCGATATCGGCAAAGTTCGGCAGCTTACAGCGCGTATCGCCGCGAGCGCACGTCGTGCGGACAATATCGTCCAGCGCATCCGCAGCATGGCCATCAAGCAATCGCCGGACCCGGTGGCACTCGAACTCAACGACGTGGTTCGCGAAAGCCTGCTATTCGTCCATAACGAGATCGAGCGACGCGGCATCCGCGTGACAACGACCTATTCCCGGGACCTCCCGACCGTGGTCGGTGACCGCATCCAGCTTCAGCAAGTTATCGTCAATCTGATCATCAATGCGGTCCACGCCGTCGAAGGGCGGGATGAAACCGAGCGCGAAATTCTGGTGGCGACCGGGGTTGAAGGTCGCAGCGCGACCTTCACCCTGAAGGACAATGGTCCAGGAATCGCGCCCGAGCACCTCGGCCGCATCTTCGACGGCTTCTTCACGACGAAACCGCAGGGGATGGGCATCGGCCTTGCCATTTGCCAGTCGATCGTCACCGCGCATGGCGGCGTGGTGTCCGCGTCCAATCGAACGGGAGGGGGCGCGCAGTTCCGGGTCGCACTACCGCGCGCGCGGTCATTGACGTGATCGGGCTCCTTGGGCTTCTCTCCGGTCTCGGTATCGGCGTCGCAACCGGACTCCTTGTCGAGCGGAGGCGCAGCGGGTCTGCCGGCGCGGCGGATCCGCTCCACCCCGATGACCGCATAGCGATCGCACAGGCCGAAGCGCGCGCCTTCTGCAGCGGCGTTCCGCAGGTCGTCAGTTATCGGCGGCGCGACCGGAAGAGCGGAGAGTGGCGCTGGCACGAACATCGCGCCGCGTCTGCTTACCCGGTTACCGTCGCCGTTCCGCCCCTGGTCCACGCACCGGGCGATGCCTGGACAGTTGCGGCGTCGCTTGGCGAAACCACAGATGCCGTGCGCGCCGCGAAGATCATCGAGGATATCTACGGCTCCGCCTTTGCTTTCGATGCCAAAGGGCATTTCACCTACGCCACCCCAACGGCGCAGGCATCGCTCGCTATGACACTCGACGATTTCAACGCACCGCTAAGCGATGAACCCTTCCTCGAGGGCGGCGACCTCGGCTGGAAGAATGGGGTACACCCAGACGATTATGAGGCGGCGGCGGCCGAACTCAGGCGGTGCATGCGCGCCGGCGAGCCATTCAACTATGAATATCGCGTCTTGCGCGCGAGCGGCGACTGCGTGTGGCATCGCTTCGCAATACGCCCGGCGCGGGCCGCCGACGGCCGCATCACAGGTTGGTTTGGCACGGGCTTCGATATCGACCTGTTCCGCAAAACCGACGACGCTCTGCGCGAAAGCGAGCGCTCGCTTCGCGAGCTGGTCGAGACCGCACCCGCGCTCATCTGGTGCATGACGGCTGAGGGCGAGCCGATTTATTTCAGTCGCCGCCTTCGCAAGTTTTTCGGCTTCGATGTCGACGGGAAGGACGAGCCCGGCGTATCGCGACTGCATAGCATCCTCGACGCGGTGATTCACCCCGACGACCGCGACCGGGTGAACGAGCGCTTCGCGTTTTCGCTGCGAACGGGCGATGCCTACGCTCTCACGCATCGCCAGCGCCGTTTCGACGGCGTCTATCGCTGGGTCGAAACCCGCATCGCCGCCATGCGAGGCGAAGATGGCACGATTTTGCAATGGAACGGCGTGTGCCTCGATATCGAGGAACAGATGCGCGCGCAGGACGAACTGCGCCAGGCGCAAGACAAGCTCGCGAAAGCAAGCGAGGCGGCAAGCCTTGCCGAGCTCTCGGCATCCATTGCGCATGAGGTCAACCAACCGCTCGCGGCCATCATGACCAACGCGCAGGCCTGCCGGCGCTGGCTGGAGGCGGACCCGCCGAACTTGGAGCGCGCGCGGATGATCATCGAGCGCGTGGACCGAAACGCTCAGTCGGCCGCCGAAATCGTCAGCCACATCCGCGCGTTGTTCAACCGAACCACTGGCCCGCGAACGCGGGCTCCGCTCGGTCCGCTCATCGACGAAGTCCGCGAGCTCCTCGCCGAGCAACTTGCCCGTGACCGGGTCAGGCTCGAAGTCCGGCTCGCACCAGACCTTCCACCCATCCCGGTCGACCCGGTGCAAATCCAGCAGGTCTTGGTGAACATCCTGCGTAACGCAATCGAAGCGATGACCGGGGTGCCCCCGGATGGACGAAGGCTTTGCTTGGAAGCCATGCTCGCGGACGATGAGCTGCACATCGAGATCTGCGACACGGGACCGGGCCTGCCGGACCCTGATCGCGCCTTCGAGGCGTTCTTTTCCACCAAGGTACAAGGGATGGGAATGGGGCTCGCGATCTGTCGCTCGATCATCGAGGCCCATGGCGGGTCCCTCCATGCCGAAAATCGCGTGCCGTCGGGCGCGTGCTTCACTTTCACGCTGCCTTTGGAGGAGCAGCCGTCACGAGATCAGCCTCCTGCAAGCGGCACTTTCCTATAACCCCTTGAACTTGAGGGCGCCGCAGCCCGGCCAAGGCCAATGAGACAGGCTGTCGCTAGCGGCCCTTGTTTTTCGTTGGGGCTCGATTTGTTGACGAGGGCCTTCGTTGATACCGTCTTGAGCTACGGCGTCTTTCGCGTGGTTCGAACATTCCCTCTATTTTGCGCGCGCATATCCGGGTCATGTGATCGAGCCGCGCCAACCCCGGCCGCGAAGGCGCTGGGCGAGTCCCGGACGGCGCCGGGCATCCCGTCACGCAGGTCCCGGAACGCAGGTCCGATCCATGGACATTTCAGGCTGAACGGCGGGCCGCTCAGCGGCCCGCCGTAAAGTTTTCAGCAGATCCATCGTAGGTCGGAGGCACCTCACCCCTCGCCAGCCCGATATCAAAAGTCGACGGTACGAGCCTCGAAGGCATTCTGAAAGGCCGCTTCGCGTTCCGGAGCAGGGGGATATATCCAGAGCGTATTGATTTCTGTCTTGACCTTCTTCGCCTCGGCGCCGGTGAGTTCGACCGCGCGCGGCGACCAGCCGCGGGTGAAGATCGCGGCGTCGGGACCGAGATCGAGGCACACGACGTAGGATGGCTGATCATAGGGCAGCACAGCCTCGCCGAGCAAATCGGCCGCGGCGTTATGGCCGGCAAAAGACCCGAGGCGGCGCGCGTGCTGGCATGACATCAACGAGAAATTGCCCTGGTCGTCGGTCGCCGCCTTGGCGGTGTCGCCGGTAGCGAAGACATGTGGCGCACCCGGCACGCGAAGGTCGGGGAGGACAAGGATGCGGCCAAGATGATCGCGCTCTCCAGGCAATTGCGCGGTCAAGGGGGATGCGCGCATCCCCGCCGACCAGATCACCGTTTCCGTTTCAATTCGCTCGCCATTGTCGAGGATGACGCCGCCTTCGTCGAGCGCAGCGACACAGGTTCCAACGATCGTTTCGATACCGAGTTCGTTCAGTCGCGCCTCGATATAGGGGCGCGGCTCATCGCCCATGTCGCGGCCGACGCAGGGCGCATGTTCGACGATGATCACTCGTACCGGCACATCCTGCCCGAGAATCTCGCGCAGTCGCCCCGGCATCTCGGTCGCTACTTCGATACCGGTAAAGCCACCGCCACCGACCACAACGGTGTTACGTGCAGGAGAGTCAGGCCTTGCGGCGAGATTGCCAAGATGCCGATCGAGCGCAATCGCACCGTCACGATCCGTAACGCTGTGCCCAAAGTCCGAAAGCCCGGGGATCGGAGGCTGATAGCCCTGACTTCCCGACGCAACGATCAGCCTGTCGTAAGACAGCGTATCGGTCTGACCGTCCGAGTTCGTTACGCCGATCCTCCCGTTGTCCGCATCGATCGTTTCGACCCGCCCTGCATAAAAATCGATGTCGGTCGCCGCGAAAAGCTCGTCCAGGGGGGCGGCCATCGACGCGGGATCACGCTCGTAAAGCCGTGGCCGGATGACCAGAGCGGACTGAGGAGCGACGACCGTGATTTTCAGATCGGCGGGGGAAACCCCTTTCTCATCGCGCAGACGGGCAGCCGAGAGCGCGGCCAGCAATCCGGCAAAGCCTGCTCCTATAATGATGATTTCCTTTGCCATTCGGTGTCTCCCGTGCGTGAGCTTCGATGGATATAGATCTCCGCGATACGGCATTGCCGGGCGTGGAGGATGAGACCGACCATCGCGAACGGGGCGCTACTCGCCAATCGTGCTGGCTAGATAGTCGATCCAGACGGAAGGTGCGGCCAATCTATACCTTGGAACAGGCCATGCCTCGCGGGTCTGGTTCCGAAAGGACCTGCCCTCGTGCGGCGAAGGCCTCCAAACCCGCCACAGCAGCGCGAACAGGCTGGCGGCGATCAAATCGCGTTCGATCGGCGACAGGCGCATCGAGAGCGCCAACAATGTGACCAGAATTTCCAATGCAAGCGATAGCGCCTTCAAGAGCGATCGGCTTCTCGAGGTTCCTCTTTTTTCGGTCACAAGGCATGTCGCTTGCCGCAGGAGCACATGGGTGAGGATGGTGACAACCAGGGCACGCGGCATAATGGTGGGCGCTGCCCATGCGCAGCACCAATGAGCCAGCACCACCGGCGAGAAATCGATCTCATTGCTCCATGATCGCGGCCTATGTGCCGGGCCGCTCAGCTGGCGGGCGCGCGCTCGGATTTTCCATGAGGTTCGCATGATCTTGTCCCGGTTGTCCGATGACAAGATGCGCCTCTTTGGACCCTCTCGGCTATTGGTCCGTGGGCGTAGCGCGACTATACGAAAACATGGGAGCGATACGCTCGCCTCGATTGCGCCAGGCTCCAGCGCAGACATGTGCCCGGCACTGGGCTTTCTTTGGTAACCGACCATATGGGCGAACGATCCGTTGCACAGCGCCGTGCCGCGCGGTCGCCGCCGCGCGCCAGACAACAGACAATTTTGGAGTTCGCCGAACGCCCCGCCACGAGCGTCCCGCCTCGAGGCCTCTTAGAAGTCCGCCATCCCGTCGGCATCGACGATGGCGCGCGCGAAGGCCCTTGGCGCTTCCTGCGGCAAATTGTGCCCGATCCCGCCCGCGATCGTCCGGTGCTCATATGCGCCGATAAATTTGGTGCGATAATCCTCCGGCTGCGGATGCGGCGCACCATTCTCATCGCCCTCGAGCGTGATTGTCGGCACCTTGATCGCCGGAAAGGTCGCGAGCTTCGCCTCGATCGCGTCATAGCGGGCCTCGCCCTCGGCGAGCCCGAGCCGCCAGCGATAATTGTGGATGCTGATCGCGACATGATCAACATTATCGAGTGCTGCCGCTGACCGCGAGAACACAGCTTCGTCGAATACCCAAGCTGGCGACGCCGTTTTCCAGATCAATCGTGCAAATTCGTGCGTGTTGGCAGCGTAGCCCTGATATCCGCGTTCGGTCGCGAAATAATATTGATACCACCAGCGCCGCTCGGCGTCGGGCGAAAGCGGCTTGGCTGCTGCGGCCTGGCTGCCAATCAAATAGCCGCTGACCGACACGAGCGCCCGGACGCGATCGGGATGAAGAACGGCTAGAATGCAGGCTGTCCGGGCGCCCCAGTCGCACCCTCCGACGATAGCCCGCTTGATGCCGAGCGCATCGAGAAACTCCAGTGCATCCATGGCAAGGGCAGCCTGCTGGCCGTTTCGGAGCGATGCGTCCGACAGGAAGCGCGTCGCGCCATAGCCGCGCAGATAGGGCACGAAAACGCGATAGCCCTGCCCTCCAAGATCAAGCGCCGCATCAGCATAGGTGTGGATATCGTACGGCCAGCCGTGGATGAGGAGCACCGGCAGGCCCCCGGCAGGCCCGACCTCGGCGTAAGCGATATCAAGCAGGCTGGTGCGGACATGCTTCAGCGGTCCAAAGCCCGCGGGCGGCGCCGCGGCCGCTCGCCCCGGTGCGGCGAGCATCATCGTGGCTGCCGACCCGGCGAGTGCCTGTTTCATGAAGTCGCGTCGATCGGCGTTCCGAAATCGGGGCATTGCATGGTCTCCAGGGCCTATTTAAGCGAATGAAGAGCTCGCGAGGGCGCGGGCGGCTCTCCATGCCGGCATGGGCGGCGGTGCCGCGTGGACAGACCTTGCTATTTCAAGGGTCAGCGTTTGCTTCAATAATGCTTTAGCATAGGTGCATCGCTCGCTCAGCGAGGCGAGCGGTAGGCGAACGGTCAATTTCGGCCTGAGGCGCGAGCAATTGGCGAAGGTTCGCTGGCCAAATATTCTCGTCATTCTAGCTTTCGCCCGCAGCGCCGCCCCTGGGATTCAACAGAGCCTTCAGCGCACTCACCACCAATGCTGCGTGAGGCGATGCTTCCGCGCCGATCTCGTCGATAGAACAGAATAGCCGGCGGGGGTCGAGACCAAGGCAGAGCGCGATTAGCAACCGTGCAGCGCCTCGCGGATCGCCGCGGCGAAGCGCCCCTTCTTGCATATGTACGTCAAAGAAAGCCACGAGACGCGCTTCGACAACGCCAACGAGCCGCTCGTAAAGAAGGTCACCGACGGCAATCCGATCGGCTTCGGCCGCGACTTGTCTCTGGAGCCTCAGCGCCGCCGGCGATGAGACAACCGCGAGGAACCCATCGACAAATGCCGACAGAATTTCGAACACTTCTCCTGCGCGGTCGAGCAGGGCCAGCGTGTCGGCATGAAAGTCACGGCTGTCGGCATCGACAAACGCTGCAAACAGCGACTCCTTCGAGTTGAAATGGCTCCACAGATCCGATTTCGATCCGCCGACATCCGCGGCAATTGCCGACATTGTCGTCGCGCCATAGCCATGCGTCAGAAAGTGCCGCCGCGCGACGTCCAGGATGCGCCGCCGCTGCATCTCGCGGCGATCGACCATCAGGTCTGCAGCGTGCTTCATTGCCCCGAGGCCTCGTTCTCAGCCGCTTCCCATCCGCCGCCGAGCGCTTTGTAGAGCGCCGCAAGTTGCAGAAGCCGTGCTGCCTTTGCCTGAATATGGGCGCGGTCGGCAGCGCTATAGGCGATCTGTGCCTGGAGCAGTGCGGTCAGATCCTCCTCGCCCGAGGTGTAACGGCGACGCGCGAGCTCGACCGCCTCGGCCGCGGCGGTTCGCGCGGCGGCCCGTTCGGCTGCCACAAAGCCGGCTGCTGCGAAGCGATTGATGCTCGTCTCGCTGTCGGCGAGCGCGGCAAGGACCGCCCGTTCGTAGCGCGCGCGTGCAGCATCGGCACGCGCATCGGCGGCGCGGATTTGCGCGCGGATACGCCCACCCGAAAAGATGGGCCAGCGTAGCGACGGTCCCACCTGCAAGCGCAGGCTGCTATCCGATGGAAGGTCGCCAGGCCGGCGGGCCTGCAGCCCGATTCCCCCAATCAGCGAGAGGTGCGGGAAGAGTTCCGCGGTCGCGACACCGATGTCGGCCGTCGAAGCGGCGAGGTCGCGCTCGGCGAGACGGATGTCGGGGCGGCGGCGGAGCAGCTCCGAGCGAAGCCCCGCCGCGACTTTAAAGTCGGCCGCGGGCATCGGCGCGGCTTGCCGCAGCCGCATATCGAGCGCCTCCGGCGGCTGCCCCACGAGAAGCGCGAGCCGGAAGACCGCCGCCGCCGCGTCGCTTTCATAGGCGGGGATTGTCGCCGCCGTCGAGCGCGCCTGGGCTTCGGCGCGCAGGAAATCGAGGCGCGACGCCGCGCCGGCGCGCAGTCGGTCGCCGGCAAGCCGCGCGACGCCGGCCTGGGCTTCGGCATCGGCGATGGCGTTGCTCCGCAGCCCTTGCGCACTGCGCAAATCGATATAGGCGCGCACGACTTCAGCGATCACCTGGAGGATCACCCCGCGCCGGGCCTCCTCCGCCGCCTGGGCGCGGGCCTCGCCACTCTCGATCGCACGGCGCGTGCCACCCCAGAGATCGATCTCCCAGGAGGCATCGAAGCCGATGTCATAGATGGCGAGGCTGCGGCCTAGTCCCGGAACCTTGCCGACAGGCAGCTGGCCATTCTCGCTCAGCCGGTTCTGCGTCGCGATCGCCGACACCCCGGCTTGCGGCAGTTCGCGCCCATATATTGCATCGCGGTTGGCGCGCGCCTCTCGCAGGCGCGCGCCAGCTTCCTCGATATCCTTGTTGCCCGCAATCGCGGCCTCGACCAGTTCGACAAGCTGGGGATCATCGAAACGTTGCCACCAGATCCCATCGACGGCCTCGCTGCTGACGGGGCTCACCCAGGCCCCCTGCACTTGCGGTTCGGGCGGGCGATAATCGGGGCCGACGGTTGTGCAGCCGGCGAGCGCGGCGGCAAGCAGTGCGGTCGGTGCGGTTCGCGTTCGGATTGACCCGGTCATGGTGCGGTCTCGGCTTGAGCGGATTTCCTCATCGTCTTGGCGAGGAGAAGCTTGATTGCGACGATGCACGGCGCGCCGACAATGAAGAGCAGCGCGACGAGATTGAAGGCGCTGTCGAAGGCGATCACGGCGGACTGCCCACCGACGGCGCGGCCGACCATCGCAGTCGCGCTTCTAGCCGCCGCGCCCGCCTCGACGCCGCGTGCGACGAGCAGGTTGGTCGTCACGCTCATGCGTTCAGCGAGCGCGGGCGAGCCAGACATAATTGCAGCGCCCAGCATTGTCTGGTTGTGGACGAGACCATGATCGATCGAGGTCTGGAGCGCTGCGACCCCGATCAGCCCGCCGAGCTGGCGTCCGATGTTGAAGATGCCAAGGCCATATGCGACGCTCTGCGCAGGCAATTTGCTGAACGCGATCAGCGTGATCGAAAGGAAGAGAAAGCCGAGCCCTAAGCCGCGGAGCAGGATCGCAGGCATCATGTCGGCGACGCCGCTCTGCCCGGTCGAACCAGAGAGCATCCACATCGCGGTCATGATCGAGAGGATACCGAGCGGGACGGTCGCGAACGGGGACAGGCCGCGCACCTCCATCAGCCACGCCGACAACAGCAGCGTCGCGAGGAAACAGGCACCGCTCGGCAGCAGCAATGCCCCCGCCCCGGTCGGCGTGAAGCCTAGCACCGAGAGTGCGAAAGCGGGGATGACAAAGGCGCTACCGAACAGCGCCGCGCCCGCGACGAAGCTCACGAAAAAGGCGAAGGCGAAGTCTTCCGTGCGAAATGCCGACAGGTCGAACAATGCTGAGGCGCCCGCACGAAGCTCCCGCGCTGCGAGGAAGATCAGACCAGCAATCGCGATCGCGCTCAACCAGGCAATACGCGGTGCCTCGAGCCAATCCCAGCGGCTACCCTGCGTCAGCACATAGGTCGCAGCGAGCAGCACCATGCTGAGGGCGAGTAAGGCGACAAGATCAAGGCAACGCGGCGGCGCGGGGCGGTTCGATGTGTCGCCGGCGAGCACCAGCAATCCCGCCGCGCCGAGCGACAGCGGCACGACCGCGGCGAAAATCCAGCTCCAGTCCCGCTGGTCGATCAGCCACCCCTCGAGCAAGGGCGCAGCGGTCGCGGGCGCGACGACCGAGCCGATCGCGAACAGCGCCTGCAAAAAGGGCTGGCGCGCCGCGGGCCATGTCCAGAAGAGGATTGCCTGTCCCGCGATGAGCAAGGTCGCGCCCGACAGCCCTTGCACCGCGCGCAGAAGGACGAGAGGATCGAGGCCGGTGACGACGGCAGCGAGCGCAGAGGCCGCGCCCATGATGAGCGTCGCTCCAACCAGCACGCTGCGCGGATCGACACGCGTCAGCAGCCAGGGCGCGAAGGCGAACCCAATCAGCTTGAACGCGGTATAGCCAACGTCGAGACCGGCGAACTCGTCGGGAGTCGCCGCCGTATCCCCGATGATGTCGGCGCGTCCAAGTGCCAGGATCGTGCTTGCGAGGGCCTCGGACAGGCAGGCGAGCAATATGCCAGTGACCAGCAGCCAGCCCGGCGTCGGCGCTCCAGCGCGCAGCGCCTGCGGGGCGGCCGCCGTTGTCATGCCCGCCGGCCGCGCAGGACCTCGACCCGCGCCGAAAGCCCGGGCACGAGCCGGCCCAGGAGCGGGTTGGTCCGAAGGCGTATCTTGACCGGGACGCGTTGCACGACGCGCACGAAATTGCCGGTCGCATTGTCGGCGGGGATCAGCGCGAATGCCGATCCGCTGCCGGGCGCGAGGCTGTCGACAAAGCCCTCGATCGCGACGTCTGGATAACCGTCGACGCGGATTCGCACCGCCTGGCCCGGACGGATATATTCGAGCTGTGTCTCCTTGAAATTGGCGACAACATAAAGATCGGCGACCGGTACGATGTCGAGCAGCGCCGCCCCCGGTGAGACGAGGCGTCCGATACGCACCTGGCGATTGCCGACAACACCGGCGATCGGCGCGCGCACCACCGTATTGTCGAGGTCGATCTGCGCAAGATCGCGCGCAGCTTCCGCCTGCGCGAGCGCAGCGAGCGCCGCTGCATGTTGCGCACCGAGCAGATCGACCCGCTGGCGCTGCGCATCGAGCGCGGCCTCCGAGGCGGCAACCCCTGCTGCGGCACGCGCCTGCCCTGAGCTGCTTTCGTCGACCTGCGCCTGGCTGACCGCGCCGCCATCGACCAGCGCCAAGCGCCGGTCGCTGGTCTTGCGCGCGAGCGCGAGGTCCGACGACGCAGCGCGGCGCTGTGCAGCTGCCTGCCGCACCAGGATATGCTGGAGCGCGATATCTTCGCGGCTGCTCGCGACGCGCGCGCGCGCCACCTGCACATTGGCCTGGGCTTGCGCGAGCTTTGCCCGATAGTCCCGGTCGTCGATGCGGAACAAGACGTCACCCGCCCGCACCGCTTGATTGTCCTTGACCTCGACAGCGACGACATAGCCGCCGACCTTGGCCGCAAGCGAGGTGACGTCACCGCGGACATAGGCATTGTCCGTCTCCGCCGCCTCGTCGCCGGCTGCCAACAAGCCGAGCAGAAGTGCGAGGAGAAGCGCCGCCGCGATGAGCAGCAGCCCGGCTTTTTTGCGCCTGGTCAGTCCCGCCATGATCGCCTCCGGTAATGGACGTTACCGTTGACCTATACGGTAACGATCATTACCGGTCAATCTATCCAGAAGTAGAGGAGAGTATCGACTGTGAGTGGGGGCACGTCCGAAAATCGAGGCAAGGTGGGGCGTGAGGCGCTCCTCGAAGCGGCCGCGGCGATCTTTTTCGAGCAGGGCTATGCCGCGACACGCATTGACGACATCATCGAGCGCGCAGGCGGTTCGAAACGCAATATCTATGACCAGTTCGGCAACAAGGAGGGGCTGCTCACCGCGATCGTGTCCGATCATGCCGGGCGCGCGCTCGCGGCGCTCTCGCTGGACGATCCGGGGCCCGGCGGGCTCCAGTCGATGCTCCTCGCCTTCGGCCGCCAGCTCATCGACATCTCGCTGTCACCCGCACTCCTCGGCATCTACCGCATCGTAACGACCGAATATGCGCGCTTTCCGGATCTGGTGCGCCGCTTCTACGATCTAGGCCCGGGTCTCGCGAGCACGACACTCGCAAAGGTGCTTGCCGCAGCCGAGCAGCGCGGCGAGATCGGCCCATGCGACGCGCCGGCCGCCGCCGACCATTTCGTCGGCATGATCCGCGGCAACCTCCATCTCCAGGTGCTGCTGGGATTGCGCCCCGTACCGACCGAAGCCGAACGGACCGCGCTTGTCTCTTCCGCCGTCAACATCTTCCTGGCCGGGCTCGGCCACCGGGGCTAATCGGGAAATTCGTGCAGTCGTCGGATCAGCGTCCTCAGCTCAGTTCCGGAGCCTCTAAGCCTGGCTGGTCGGAGCCAATGTCTCGCTCAAGGTCCATAGACGGTCGGCAAGCTCGGGATCGGATGCCCAGGGTTTGACGCCGCGGAGCACCTCCGATTCTGCCGGCGAAGGGAGCGCGATATCGCAATCCTCGCAATAGACGCCGCCATGGCCTGCGAGCTCGGGAGCAACCGCGCACCAGAGCTGGGTCGCAGCCCCCTGCCCGACGTTTTTCTTGTCATTTTCGGGGTCGATGACAGGGTTTCCTTCATCGTCGATCGCGACATATTGCCGGATGATCTCGACCGGAAGATGCTTCGAAAGGCCGGTCACGATCCCGCCGGGATGGACCGAGAAGGCCCGTATGCCGTCTTCGGCCCAGCGCCGATCGGCGCCCAATGCGAAAAGCGCGTTCGCCGTTTTAGCCTGGGCATAGGCGAGGGTCGCATCATAGGGCCGCGCGGTGAAGTTCGGATCGTCGAAATCGACCCCACCGTAAAAATGGCCGCGCGACGAGAGCGCGACGATCCGCGCCCCACCTGCGGCCGCAAGATTGCGCCGCAGGCCGCAGGCTAGCTGAAAATGACCGAGGTGATTGGCAGAAAACTGCATCTCGTTGCCGCGGCGATCGCGCTCGAACGGCGTCGCCATGATACCCGCGCTGTTGACGAGGATATGCAACGGAAGGGCTGCAGCGACAATGTCACGGGCGAAGGTGCCCACCGATTGAGGATCGGCGAGGTTCATTTCGGCGATTTCGACGTTGGCGATACCGCTCAGCGCCTTCTCCGCCCGCGCGCGCGATCGCGCCGGCACGATCACGCGTGCGCCTGCCCTTGCCAGCATCCGGACGGTTTCGAGGCCGAGCCCCGCGGCGCCGCCGGTAACGATCGCGTTTCGACCGGCGAGATCATGGCCTTCGATGACATCGGCGGCGGTGGAGGAGGCTCCGAAGGCGGAGCCCAGCGGTTTCTGGATCATGGATTAATCGTCCTTTCTTCGAGAAAGGAGCTAGTCACGCAGCGCCGCGATCACCATCTTCGGTTCGACAGCAATTCATCGCGATCGTTCAATATGCATAATGACCCGATTTCCGATCTTATCGCGCTGATCGACCCGCGCATGATCGTGACGAGCGCCCTCGTCGCGGGCGGCGATTGGGCGGTTCGTTGCCCGGCGCCCGATGGATTGAAGTTCGTCGCCATGTTGCAAGGGTCGGCGTGGGTCTACTCCGACGAGACCCCGGCCCTCCCCCTCGAAGGCGGCGACGTACTGCTTCTCAACGGCACGCTGCCATTCGTGCTCGCGGGGAACCTCGCCGCCACCCCGCTCGATGCATCCGAAGTCTTCACCGACGCCGAGAGCGGTATCGGAAAGATCGGCACGTCGACCGGCGTGCGCATGATCGGCGGGCATGTCGCCCTCGATCGCGATCGCGGACATCTTCTCATCGATATCCTGCCTGCCGCGATCAAGCTTGGCCGTGACCGGTCGGCCGCCGCGGGCGTGCGCGCAATGATCAGGCGACTCGACGCCGAGGTACGCGAGGGGCGCATCGGCGGCGGCGGCGCGATCGGGCAGCTCGCGCAGCTCATCATCCTCGACGTTCTGCGATATCATCTTGAGGAAACGGGTGAAGGTGCGGTTGGCTGGCTGCGGGGGGTTACCGACCAGCGCATCGGGCCGGCGATCAAGCATCTCCACGACCGGCCCGAGCATGGTTGGCATGTCGAAGAACTCGCCCGCCTCACGGGAATGTCGCGCACGGCGTTTTCGCAACGCTTCAAGGCCATCACGGGCATCCCGCCAGTCGCTTATCTCACCAAATGGCGGATGCACCTCGCCGAGCAGAAGCTGGCAGGCGGCGCGCGCGTGGCCCAGGTCGCGCACGCGCTCGGCTATGCGTCCGAAGCCGCTTTCAGCCAAGCCTTCAAGCGCGAGCGAGGCCTGCCCCCGAGCAGCATTGCCGAACAATCCTCATCCGCCGTCGAGACCGCCGGCTTCGATCGCAATGCGGGGCGCGGCGCTCCGCTATTCGCGAGCGCAGGCAGCAAAGCATTAGCGGCCGAAGATCTCCAATAACGCATCGCTCGTGGCAAGCGGCATGATTCCGGTCCCTCGTGGCACCCTTAGCGCTCGGACCGCGCGATCCACTTGGTTTCTCCAGCGGGGACATAGTCGCGAAGGGAGGCCAGCATGTCACCGGGGGTGTTGGCGACCTGAAGCACGCCTAGATGACCGGGCTTTAAAAAGGCTTCCGCAACGCTGTGCTCGAGGAATTCGAGCAGCTTGTCGTAATAGCCCGCGATGTTGAGAAGGCCGCAGGGCTTTGCGTGACTGCCGAGCTGCGCCCATGTCCAGATTTCGAAAATTTCCTCAAAGGTTCCGATGCCGCCCGGCATCGCGACGAAACCATCGGAAAGCTCGGCCATCAGCGCCTTGCGTTCGTGCATCGAGCCGACGATCCGCAGATCGGCGAGCGCCGGATGCGCGACCTCATGCTCGACGAGCGCCTGCGGGATGACGCCAATCACTTCGCCTCCCGCGGCCATCGCCGCGTCGGCGACCGTGCCCATGAGGCCGACAGCGGCGCCCCCATAAACCAGGCCGATACCCTCTTCGGCGAGGAGCCGTCCGAAGGCCGCCGCGGCTAAGCGATAGTCCTCGCGCACGCCATGGTTCGAACCCGTAAACACGCAAATCCGCTGCATGCCGCTCATCTTTCGCTCTTTCAAAAGGAAGGATCTTAGAAGGCCTCGGTACGCCGCGAAATTCTACCCAAGATCAGGTCAGCTCCCGCCCACGTATAGGCAGGTGGCGAATGGACGCGGGCGCGCGGGGTACGAGTTTCTGAAGGATCATCCAATGGGCACACCCATTCGGCGCCTCCCTCTTCTAAAGCCCCAATGCTTTCGCGACCCCTGCCCCATAGGCCGGGTCAGCGCGGGTGCAGTTTTCGATATGGCGCCGCTTCACGTCGACCCGCGCATCGCCCATCGCGCGGGCGGTATTGTCGAACAGCAGTTGCTGTTGCACGGGCGACATCAGCCGGAACAGGTTGCCCGGCTGCTCATAATGATCATCGTCGGCGCGGTGGTCCCAATGCGCCGCGGCGCCCTCGAGCGCGAGCGACGGCTGGGCGAGCGCGGGGTCATCGCCCATCCATTCCCCCTTGCTGTTCGGCCAATAGCTCGGAGTCGCGCCGAGGTTGCCGTCGAAACGCATTGCTCCGTCGCGGTGATAGCTGTGATAGGGGCAGCGCGGTGCATTGACGGGAATATGGCTGTGATTAACCCCGAGCCGGTAGCGGGCGGCGTCGGGATAGGAAAAGAGCCGTGCCTGCAGCATCTTGTCGGGTGAGAAGCCGATGCCGGGCACGATATTGGAGGGTGAAAAGGCCGCCTGCTCGACTTCAGCGAAGAAATTGTCGGGATAGCGATTGAGTTCCATCTCGCCGACCTCAATCAATGGATAGTCGCCCTTGGGCCAGACCTTGGTGAGATCGAAGGGGTTGTGCTTGTGGGTGCGCGCCTGCTTCTCGGTCATCACCTGGATGAAGAGCGTCCATTTGGGAAAATTGCCGCTGTCGATGGCATTGAGGAGGTCGCGGCCGTGGCTTTCCCGATCGCCGGCGATCAGCGCCGCGGCATCCGCATCACTCAGGTTCTCGATCCCCTGCTGGGTGCGGAAGTGGAACTTCACCCACACGCGCTCGCCCTCGGCGTTGATCATCGAATAGGTGTGGCTCCCGAAGCCGTGCATATGGCGCAGACTCTTCGGGATGCCGCGATCGGACATCACGATCGTGACCTGGTGCAGCGCCTCGGGCAGCAGGGTCCAGAAGTCCCAATTGCTGTCGGCCGAGCGCAAACCGGTGCGCGGGTCGCGCTTGATCGCATGGTTGAGATCAGGAAAGCGCAGCGGGTCGCGAAAGAAGAAGACCGGCGTGTTGTTGCCGACCATGTCCCAATTGCCCTCCTCGGTATAGAATTTGACCGCGAAACCGCGAATGTCGCGCTCGGCATCGGCCGCGCCCCGCTCGCCCGCCACGGTCGAGAAGCGCATGAAGAGATCGGTCTTCTTGCCTATGTCGGAAAAAATCCTCGCCTTGGTGTAGCGGCTGATATCGTGCGTGACGGTGAAGCAGCCATATGCACCCCATCCCTTGGCGTGCATGCGGCGTTCGGGGATGACCTCGCGGTCGAAATGGGCAAGCTTCTCGATCAGCCAGATATCGTCGAGCAGAGCGGGACCGCGCGGCCCGGCTGTCTTGATGTTGAGATTGTCGGCGACAGGCGCGCCATTGGCGAGCGTCATGCGGCGATCGATGTCAGTCATATCATGGTCCATTCGGGTGGGAGAGAGAGAAGCGGGATCATTGCGCCGGCCGGCAAGGCCCTTGGTGCGTTTTTCCGAAAACCCGGATTCTGGCCGCACATCAGGCCTCGGCGATCAGCTTGTCTTTCAGGAAGCGCCAGGTGCGGGCGTTGGCGAGGGCCGCGGCGTCGGCATCGTAGCGTTCGCCCGAATGCCGCGCGAACGCATGTCCGCATCCGGGATAAGCGTGGACCAGAACGGCGGGGTTCGCAGCAACGGCGCCGTTGACCAACCTTTGCGCTTCTTGCGAAATATATTCGTCATCGCCGCCAAGATGAATCATCAAGGGGCTTTGGATCTTGTTTGCTTCGGAGAGATAATTATCGGCCATCCCCGGATAATAGGCAACGGCAGCATCCGCACCGTGGCGGGCGCTGACGAGATAGGCCATCAATCCGCCGAGACAGTAGCCGACCAGCCCAGTCTTTCCAGAGGCACCGGGAATCGTCGCGGCGAATTCCATGACGGCCGCGATATCCTCTGCGCCTTGGTCGCGATCGTAGACTTCATAAAGCGCGATCGCTCTGCCCACGTCGGCCGGCCTGCGCGGCGAGAGATCCACGCCGCGCTCCTGGCGCCAGAAAAGTTCCGGGGCGACAGCCAGAAAACCCTGATCGGCCAACTCTCGACAGCTCGCGCGCATGTCGTCGTTCAGACCGAAAACCTCGTGCAGGAGGAGGACGACCGGCCCCTTGCCGGAAGGCGGATGCTCGACGAAAGCGCGGGTTGATCCGCCATCGAGCTCGATATCGACATATTGTCCCATGGACGCCTCCGGGAGCGGGCTGGTCGCCGCAATCGTTTGAGCGGTGATACGTTTGGTTGAGAAGATGAGGCCGCGACCCGCTCCGGGCCGCAGGGAGGCCGAGGCGAAGAATATCCCGCCCCGGCCGCGCGCGCTCATCCGCGAATGAAGGCGAGCATATCCTTGTTGATGACCTCGGCGTGAACAGCGGCCATGCCGTGCGGATAGCCCTCGTATGATTTGAGCACGCCCTTCGCGAGAAGCTTCGCCGACAAGGGCGCCGAATCCGCATAGGGAACGACCTGGTCGTCGGTGCCGTGCATGACGAGCGTAGGCACCGCGATCTTTTTCAGATCGTCGGTGAAATCAGTCTCGGAGAAGGCCTTGATGCAGTCGTAATGCGCCTTCGCGCTGCCGACCATGCCCTGACGCCACCAGTTCTGGATCAGGCCCTTGCTGATCGTCGCGCCGTCGCGGTTGAAGCCGTAGAAGGGTCCCGAAGCGACATCGATATAGAATTGCGAGCGATCGGCGGCGAGCGCCTTGCGGAACCCGTCGAAGACGTCGATGGGCAGACCGCCGGGGTTGCTCGCCTTCTTCACCATTACCGGCGGCACGGCGCCGACGAGGATCAGTTTCGAAACCGCACCCGGTTTGGCGCGTGCAGCATAATGAGCAGCTTCGCCGCCGCCGGTCGAATGGCCGATATGCACCGCGCCCTTGAGATCAAGCGCCGCCACCAGCGCCGCCACATCGGCGGCGTAGGTGTCCATGTCGTTACCGGTATCGGTCTGGGTCGAGCGGCCATGGCCCCGCCGGTCGTGCGCGATCACGCGGTAGCCTTGCGACAGGAAGAAGAGGAGCTGGTTGTCCCATTCGTCGGCGGTCAGCGGCCAGCCGTGATGGAAGACGAGCGGCTGCGCATCGCGCGGCCCCCAATCCTTGTAGAAAATCTGCACGCCTTCGGCTGCGGTAATGAAATTCATCGGATATGCTCCTTGATTTGCGGAAGGGAGAGGTGCGCCGAAGGCCGAGACCGGCCCATTGAGACTGCTCGCGATCGCCGCCGCGCTACCCGCGGCGACGAAGGAACGGCGGCTGAGCATGAAGTCTTCCAAAATCGCCATATGATATCCCCTGACTGGCCGACGTTGCCGCAAGATCCCGATCCCCGACGCGAGGACCGGACAGGGGCATATTGCGCTTTGGAAACCCGCTTGTGCATCGTGCCAAGGATCGAGGCGACCTATGCTTTGGTCGCACGCCGATAGACGGTGCAGGGCATCGCACCCGGGCGAAGCGTTCATCTTCGATCCGCCGCGAAAGAATTTTCCGATCATGTACGGGTGCGCGCAAGCGGCGGTGTCTTTCTTTCAAACCTTCAGCTCGCGCTGAGAAAAGAAAGGGATGAGAGATGATTTCCAGCCGCACACGCCGCAACCTTGCGGCCGCCAGTCTCGGAGCGCTTGCGACGCTGCTGTGGGCGCATTCGGCCGCCGCCCAGCAGCAAGACGCCTGCGGGCCGCTGATCGATGGGCAAGTCTTCTGCCCGTCGGACGGCGCTGCCTACCCCGAGGGCATCCGATATGACGCAGCTGGCAATATCATTCTGGATCTTGGAGATGGCCTGTCGCTGGCTCCCGTGGTCGGCGAAGCCGGAATCATCGCCCTTTCCGGGTTCGGGACGGGCGGCGCAGTCGCCATCAACGGCTCCGGGACGTCAATCTCCACACGCGACGCGACCGGAGCCGCTGTCGAAGCCGACGGCGATATCGTGATCGACCTCGCGAGCGTCTCGACCGAAGTTGTCACTCCAGGCGAAGTGGCTGCGGGTATTACCGCCGCAACCCCTTTCGGATCGACCCGGATCAACGTCGGGTCGGTGCGTACGGTTGGCGATTACTCGAACGGTATCGTCGTCGAACAGGGCGGTTTCGGCAACGTAGCCATCAATGCCGGAAGTATCTCGACCAACGGCTTTGCGTCGGACGGGATCAAAGTCGTCTCGGGCGGCGATACGATCATCGCGGTCGACACGATCGAGGGCCGCGGCGACTATATCTGGGGTGCCAACATCACCAATGGCACCGAATATGAGGGCCAATTGATCTATGGCGTGACGTCGGTTTCCGTCGGCCAGATCAAACTGTCGGGCAACTACAATAGCGGCATTGTCCTCGATAGCCAGGGCATCGCAATGATCGACATAGGCGATCTCAAGGTCGAAGGGACCGGGGGCAGCGGCGTCAATGCCTCAGCTGCCGAAACCGCCTATGTTTCGGTGGGAACCGCGACCTTCAAGGGCGAAGGCAGCGGCGGTATCGTCGCCGCGTCGAATAACGGAAACGCATTCGTAAGGGTCGGATCGCTTACCGCCGAAAATGGCGCGGGTATCGTTGCCGTTTCCGGATCCGGCGACGCGATTGCCGAGGCGGACTCGATTCGCATCGAAGGCGATTTCGCGCGGGGCGCCGAGGCGGCATCTGCCACCGGCAATGCCCATGTTCGCGTCGCGGAGATTTCGACCGACGGGCAAGTTGCGCACGCTATCGCGGTTTCGGCCATGAACGGCAAAGCCAATATCATTGCGGGCGAAGTCACCACGGCCGGCGACACGTCTTACGGCGTCATGGCCATGGGAAAGGAAACCGATATTCGTGTTCTCGGAACCCTGACCACCAAAGGCGATTGGTCGGCAGGCATATTGAGTTCGACAACGGGCGGTGAGAATTTCGTTCTGACAAGCGGGACGGTGACCACCAAGGGTGCCAATTCGGACGCCTTCTGGATCACCAGCCGCTACGCAGCCTCGGTAATCCGCGCGACCGGCAACGTCGCGACCTCGGGCGACAGGGCGATCGGGATTCGCGCAATAGGTGAGGATGGCGAGGTTTCGATTGAAGCGCAGAATATCGTGACCGAAGGCGCAGGTTCGCACGGGATTGAGGCCCGCACCCGTTTCGTTTCCTTTTACTCGGGACCCTCGCCCCACGACCCCGTTTCCCTGGGGGGCGACATCGACATTCGTGCCGCCAATGTCACCGTCACCGGCGAAGGGGCGATGGGCATCAGCGCGCGGGGCCTCGGCAGCGCCGCCATTCTTGCGGGCAATGTCAGCGCCGTGTCTGGATCGGCGATCGATACCGACATGATCAAAGACGTCGCCCTCGATCTGCGCGGCAACATCCGGTCGCAGGACGCCAGCGCGGTCGTAGCACGGGGCCAGAATGTCTCGATCGAAATCGGCGCGAGCGCGCATGTGTTCGGCGGTCAGGACGGTCTGGTTATCGACGCGGTCGGCTCGCGCTGCGCGCTGCCCGATTTGGGCGACGGATCGCCGAACCCCTGCCCTAATCCCGGAGACGAACCGGCGGGAGGGGGGATCGGCAATGCCGCCTTTGCAGCCCCGCCGCCAAATTTCCCTGCCTTTGGAGGCGACGCGCACGTCATCAACCGCGGCACGATCGAGGCCGCCGATGGCTTTGCGGTTCGGGTCGAGAACGCAGCGATCGCGCTCGAAAACCGAGGCACCATTGCCGGCGGGATCCGCTTTGCGGGCGGCGATGATCTTTTCGACAACAGCGGGTCACTCGTCCTGACCAGAAATAGCGACTTCGGTGACGGGATCGATATCCTGCGCAACAGCGGCGTTGTACGCGCGGGCGGCGACCTTCGCCTCGACAGCCTTGAGCGATTCGAGAATAGCGGCGCCATCGATCTTTCGAACAAGAAGGCGGGCGACGTGCTGACCATTGCCGGTGACTATGTCGGCGAGGGCGGTGCGACGGTGCATCTCGACATCGACGGCGCGGGCAAGGCATCGGACCGACTTGTGATCGAAGGGTCGGCCTCCGGTTCGACCGCAATCGCACTCTCCGCCGATCCCACCGAGGCAAAGATCACAGGGTCCCAGGGCGCCCTGCTTGTCGAAGTCGCAGGCCAATCGACTGCCGACGCCTTCACGCTGGCCGAGGCGACGCGCGATATCGGCCTCGTCCGTTATGCGCTGACTTACGACGCGGCGAGCGGAAGCTACAGCCTTGTCGGCCGGGCGGGCGCCGGGGCATTTCGCCAGCTCGGCGCGCTGCAGGCGGCCGATCATATGTGGGACACGAGCGCTGACTTGTGGCGCGCGCAGGGCCTGTCGCGCCGCGACGCGCTGATGGGCGACCTCGGTGCGCTTTCGCGCCTGTGGGGCTCGCTGCAGGGAGGCCGCGCGACGCGCGACTGGTCCACGGCCGACGGTGACGATGCGATCGACCTTGATTATCGTCAGACACGGCGCGGCGGCCAGATCGGTTATGACCTCGTCGGTAGCGGCGGCGATGCCGGCGCGCTGCGTTTCGGCCTGACCGGGGGTTACGCCACGTCGAAGCTGCGCTATCGCGACAGCGGCGAGCGGATCGAGCTGTCGACCGCCAATGTCGGCATCTATGCAAATTATGTCGGCGAGCGGCTTTTCGCGAGCCTGCTCGTCAAATATGACCATCATGACGTCGAACTCGAGACCTCGGCTTTCGCATCGACGCAGGACATTGGCGGCTCGACCTGGGGCATCGACGGTGAAATCGGGATGCGGTTTGGCAGCACGGGCATGTTCGTCGAGCCCACCGTCGGGCTCACTTGGTCAGCGAGCGACATCGACAGCCTCGCCACCGCGACCCAGCGACTTGAGTTTGAGACGTCGAAGCAGGTCAAGGCCCGGATCGGTGCCCGCTTCGGCGGCTCGAGCCAGTTCGCGAACGGCGGCGCGTTGACCCTCTACGCCAGCGGGAGCGCGGTTCATATCTTCGGCGACGGTTATGGCCTCACCGTGACCGCGGGCGATAGCCAGAGGATCGAGGGGGACCGCCTCGGCACCTTCGGCGAAGGCCGCGCCGGCCTCTCCTATCGCACCGCGGGAGGCTTCGAGGTCTTTGCCGAAGGACAAGGCGAGCTGGGTAGCAGCTATGACGGGGTGAGCGGTCGCATCGGCTTCCGGATCGGCTTCTGACGGTGCGCAAGCAACGAGTGGTGCCGATTTGAGGGACGGCCCTTCCGCATCGCGCGGACTGACCGGTCGGCTGCGAGACGATCGGCTCGGCTTCGCCTGCCCATCAAGTCAATCGGGGCATCTCGTCCTCGTGGGGTCCTATCCCGAAGGCGCAGCGGCGATCAGCCGCTGCGCCTTCGAGCGTCCCATGGGACACGCGCCTCGCGGCGGGGCGCAAGATAGCGCGGCCAGAGATTATATTGTCGCTGAACAAACGGGGCGATACCGGCCGCGCCCTCGCGGCGCTACCAAAGCCGCGAGGGCGAAGATCTGCAGACTTGCCAATGGACTAACGGTTCAGCATAGGCGGCCACGCCCCATGATGCGGGGTGATGATGCTTAAGGTCGCGAACGGTAACATTATAGAATGGCTTCATTTTTCACGGACTCCAAGCCAATCTGTTCGCCGTGGTCGTGATCGCGGAAATTTTCCGTCCTTCGGCTGCCGTGCCGTGAAGCGCGAAATCCGAGCGGATGCTTTCCGTCGAGCCGCCGCCTGCCCTGCCCATTCGCTCCCTTGGCGATGCAAGCCTGGTTGGGAAATAGGCGAGCCATGACCCAGCAGGCTACAAAGCAAGCAGCTTCCGCACCCTCGACGGGTCTGGAAGCCATCTATCTTGCGCACCGAGATCGGCTACTGCGCTTCCTGCGCGCCCGCGGCGCCGGCGCCCGAGCCGAGGATCTCGTACAGGAATTATGGCTTCGGATCGCATCCAAGCCCACCGGGCCGGTGTTCGACCCGCTGAGCTATCTCTACCGGGCAGCGAACAACCTGATGCTCAACGACCACCGGGCCGACGCGCGAAATGCAGCACGCGAAGAAGCTTGGGGAGAGGCGCACATGGTCGGCACGGCAAGCGCCGCGGAGGCGGCTCTCTTTGCGAAGGAGGAAGTCGCCCGCGCGCGGAGCCGCCTTGCGGCGTGCAGCACCCGCGTCCAGGAGATATTCTTTCTTTTTCGCATCGACGGGTTGAGCCAGCGTGCCATTGCGGAACGCTATCACCTCAGCCTCAGCGCGGTGGAAAAGGATATTCAGCGGGCCTACCGAGCGATTGCGGCGTTGAAGGATGAAGACGATGGCTGAACAAGGGCCCGATCCGCGCAATGCCGCTATCGACTGGCTTGCTCGCCAGCGCGATCCCCTGTTCGACGATTGGGATGAGTTCACCGAATGGCTCGAAGCCGACCCATCGCACGCCGCCGTGTATCAAAAGCTTATGGAGCTCGACGTAGCGCTTGCTGGCGACCTCGCCGCCGAACCGCCGCAGGTCATCGCCGACGCCGACCTGGCCGAAGGCCCGCCCGAGCGACGGCGACGGAACGGTGCGCTTGCGTTTGGAGCGGCGGCACTCTTGGCTCTTGTTGCCTTCGTCACGCTACAGCCCAACGGCGCCTATGAAGTCGCGACCCACGAAGGTGAGCGCAAGCATATTTCGCTGGCAGACGGGAGCCGGATCGTCCTCAACAGCGATACAAGGATGCGGCTCGATCCCGACCGGCCGCGTTCGGCAGAGCTCATCACCGGTGAAGCGCTCTTCGACATCATTCACGACGAGCATGCAAGGTTCAAGGTGACCTTCGATGGCGGCACGGTCCATAATTTGGGAACGCGTTTCATCGTCGGCCGGCGAGGCCGCCGGACAGAAGTCGCCGTCGCCGAGGGAGCCGTCGCTTTCCGGAGCGGGACGAGCCGGGCGGAACTGCGACCGGGTGAGCGAATTGTGGTGAACGCAGGCAGCGTCGTTCGCGGTTCGATCGCGAAGGAGGCGATCGGCCGATGGGCAACGCCCAGGCTCGATTACGAGAATGCACGCCTCCAAACTGTCGCGGCCGATCTCTCGCGCGAACTTGGCGCCCCTGTTTCGGTTTCGCCTAAAGCAGCGGATATACGGGTCAGCGCGACGATCCAGCTCGATCTCGACGTCGAAGGCAGCATGGCGCAATTGGGGCCATTGCTCGACATCGATGTCCGGCGTGACCGCGATGGATGGACGCTGTTGCCCGGAAAATGAAGCGCAATTACGGTATTTGGGCTGCTCTGGCTGTGGCCCTCGCCCTCCCGCGTCCGGCAGGCGCCCGCGATCCGATATCGGTCGACGTTCGATCGGGGGCGCTGCAAAACGGGCTGCGGATACTCGGCGCGCAAACCCGGTCCAGCATCGCGTTGGCCGACCCCGCGATGGCGAATCTGGAAACTCGAAAGGTTCGGGGCCGCATGTCTGCCGAACAGGCGCTTCGGCGTATGGTGCGCGACCTTGCGATCGATGTGGTCGTGCTTGGACCTTCGAGTTTCCGCTTGATCCCCGCGCCCCGCCGCAGTCCGCAGCGCAAGATTCCTCGCCCGCCACCTGCCGCGACGAAGGTCCAGCCGCCGCCTAAGGTAGAAATCATCGTTACCGCCAGCAAGCGACAGACACTCCCATCGCACTATCAGGGCAGCCTCCAGACCATCGATGCGAGCAGTCTGGCTCACTCCGAATTTCGCGGCACAGAAGCGATCGAACGCGCCGGAACATCGCTCAGTTCGACGCACCTCGGCCCGGGACGCGACAAGCTGTTCTTGCGCGGGGTCGGCGATTCCAGCTTTAACGGAAACACTCAGGCCATCGTCGGACAATATCTCGGCGAGGCGCGCCTGAATTATTCGGGCCCGGACCCCGATCTGCGCCTCTACGATATCGCTCGCACCGAAATCCTGCTGGGACCGCAAGGAACGCTATACGGCGCAGGTTCACTTGGAGGGGTCATTCGGATCGAACCCAATCGGCCCGATCCCGACTTTGTGCAGTTGCGGGCCACTCTCGCAACCTCGACCGTCAGCAGCGGGACGCAAGGGAACGAAGCGGCCGCAACGATGAATTTGCCGCTCGGATGGAACGACGGCGCGCTGCGCATCGTCGCCTACCATGTGCGCGAAGGCGGCTTTATCGACGACTTGTCACGCGGCGTCCGGAACAGCAACATACGCGACACCACCGGAGGGCGAGCCGCCGTGAGCGTCGCGCCGCGCGATGCTTGGGGCGCCGAAATCCTAGGGGTATGGCAGGATATCGACGGGCGGGATGCCGCATATGTCGACCGCCGCCTCGATCGCTGGGCTCGGGCCGCCGTCATATCGCAACCCTACTCCAACCGCTTTCGCTTGGTGTCGGTTACCCTGCGCGGCGATCGGGATGAGATCGATATGACGGCGAACCTGTCGCGCTCTCACGCACGCCTGCACGATATTTTCGATGCTAGCGAACCCCTCCCGGATACGTGGGCTCTGGTGAGACGCGAAATATCGAATGTGAGTTCCGCCGAGGTACGGATCGGTCGCTCGGGACGGGCGGGAAACGGTTGGCTCGTCGGCGGTTCGGTGGTCGAGAGCAGAACCCGGTCTTCGACCGCGCTCCACTATCGGGCTTCGCCGCCGCTTGGGACGAACATCGCCGCCTCGATGCGCGAATATATTCTGTTCGGCGAAGCGTCTGAGGCGATAGGTCCCCTCGCCCTGTCGATCGGCGCGCGTGCTGCGCGGTGGCAAGGGCGCGCTCTGCATGTGCCCGCCACCAATTCTCCCGCGAGGAGCTTTCGTTGGAGCGATGCGGGCTGGAACATTCTTCCCGGCGTATCGGCACTGCTTACTGTCCCCGGCGATGTCCAACTCCTTGTTCGCTATTCCGCAAGCTATCGCCCTCCGGCTGCGGCGGCGTCGTCTGCCGGCTTCATCACTCTGTCCGGCGATCGCTACGCCGCGTGGGAGGCGGTGGTACGCCGACCTGCGGACGCCGATCGATCGCTGACAGGAAGTTTGAGCTTCTCGGCGGGACGTTGGCGCAACGTGCAAGCGGATATCATCGATCATGCCGGCTATCTCACAGCGGCCAATATCGGCGATGCGAAGACGCTCACAGTCGACGCGGCGGCGCTATGGCGTTTGTCGCAACACCTCACGCTGAACGGCAGCATTACGCTTAATCGGGCGATCGTTAAGCCCACAAAGCCTAGCAATATCAACATCACCGATGGACGCCTTCCAAACATCCCCGATATGAATGCGCAATTAGCGGTCCAATATGCCAGTCCGGCCAGCGTGAAATATCCTTACCGATTATCCGCCTCGTTCCGCCGCACGGGCCGATCGCGTCTAGGTATTGGACCTGACCTTGGGCGATGGCAGGGCGGCTTCTCCGACGTCGACCTCGACGCTGCTTTGACTTTTGGCAGGACGGAACTTTATATCGGCGTCGCCAATCTTTTCGATACTGGAGGAAATCGTTTCGCCCTCGGTTCGCTCGCGCAGCCCGGAGCGCCAGATCTCTACGTTCCCCAACCGCCCCGTTACGTCAGTCTCGGCCTCAGAATAGGAGGGCGTTAGGCGGCACACGAAAGGCAAGCGCGATCAGCCTCTCAGCATCATGCCGCCCCCATTCTGTTGCCGGAAAGGCAAGGCGCGGCGCATCGATCACTCGCTCAATTTATTCCCGGCCCGAGTGGCGGCCGCCATGTCCAACCTATAACCCTCGCCGCCGCTTCTAAGACCTGGCGCCGTCTCTGGCCGGGTCTTCAAGCTCAACACGACATACAGGGTCGGTGATCTTGCTTTCGGTGGTCGGCCTCCCAACAAGGTGCCGTTCTCCGTCCTCGCCTTCGAGGACATCCCGTGAGCTCATGATGCAGTCGACCGCAGCGCATTCGGCACGGCCAGATAATCCGTACTCAGATTTCTTAATCCATCCCGATTGGCAGGGCGAATGTAAAGGTCGCGCCTCGCGTTTCGTTATTTTGAGCCCAAAGTTTGCCTCCATGAGCCTCGACGATCGACCGGCAGATTGCCAGCCCAATCCCCATCCCGTCATCCTTGGTCGTAAAAAATGGTTCGAAAATTCGCGCGGCCGGGTCGAGGCCAGGACCATTGTCCCTCACGTCCGTCTGGACCATATCCTCTATCTGACGGACACGTAGCCGCAGCACGCGGTTCGCCGCCATGCCATCCATAGCATCCATGCCATTGCGGATAAGGTTGATCAGCACCTGTTGAATCTGGACCGGATCGAGTACGATCGGCGGAAGCGTGTTCGCTACATCGGCTTTAATCTGGACACTCCGTCGCGCTGCCTCGTCCACCAGCAATTCCTGCGTGTCAGCGATCACTTTGCTCATCGGCAGGACAATCTTTGTCCCGGTCGACTGGCTGAACAGCGCCCGGGTGCGGCTCACGATATCGGCTGCGGCATTCGCACTGCGGCTGATCCTTTCTGCAGTGATTTTGGCACGCTCGATATTAGCAGGTTCAGCACAGAGCCAACGCTGACAGGCATGAGAATTGGCGACGATGGCAGCGAGCGGCTGATTGACCTCATGCGCAATCGAGGCGGAAAGCTCCGCAAGGCTGGCGGCTTGGCTCGCACGCGCAAGCCGCCCCTGCGCGAGCTGCAACTCTTGCTGCGCCCTGACCTCGCGGTCGATATCAAGACAAATGACATTCCATTGTCGGATTGCACCATTTGCGTCCCGCATCGGCGCAGCGCGCGTTTCCACCCAGCGGTATTGGCCGTCAAGGCGCCTCAGCCGGTGTCTTCGAGCATAGGGTTCGCCAGTCGCCAACGAACGCCCATAATCAGCGCGGACGCCCGCTAGGTCATCAGGATGAACGCTCGCCTCGAGAGTGCCTGCGAGGCGGGACTTTCCCGCTGCGTCCAGATCCTCGAAGCCATAACCAAGATATTCGTTCAGCTGCTGGCTGCGATAGATGGGCTCACCGTCAGGTGTCGCGCAGTCAATCATGGCCGGCAATGTTTCGACCAATTGGTGCAGCATTCGCTCTCGTTCCCGCAAAGCTTCCTGCGCACGCATTTCGTCTTCAACGTCGATCGAGACGATGTACCATTGCACGATCGTACCATCCGCTGCGCGCAATGGTTGCGCCCGCGCTTCTATCCAGCGGTAGACCCCGCCTTTCTCGCGCTGGCGAAATCGGTTCACGAATGCGCTGCCAGTGGCGAATCCCTCTGACGCCCTGCGAAACATGGCCGGAAAGTCATCGGGGTGTGCCACATCACGGGCAAGCGCGTCGAAATCATCGGCATGCGTCGGCGGCGAGCCGACTGTCTCTATATACCGCCTGCTTGCATAGGTCATAGCGCCCGAGGGCAAGAAGCTCAGGATATTGACGGGCAAGGCGTCGAGCATCTGCTCAAGCTGCTGCTTACTGACGCGCAGCTCTTCGTCTGCCCTCCGCTGATCGTCGATGTCATGGCAGGTTCCGTACCATTTGACGATGCGCCCCTCGACATCCAGCATCGCTTCGGCGCTCGCGGCCATCCAGCGGTAGACGCCATCGGCCCGGCGCATGCGCCATTTCATGGAAAGCTTCTGACCGCTTGCCATAGAACGCTCAAACGCCTCGGCCACGTCGACCGCATCGTCGGGATGGATAACTGTCTCGATTAATGCTGTTCGCCGGCTGCTGTCGGGCTTGCCCAGATCAGCGACACCCAATCCAAGGTAATCGACAAATCGCTTGTTAAAAAAATCTGGCACGCCGTCAGGCGTGAGCCGCCACAGATAAGTCGGGATCATGTCGACAAGTTGCGACAATTCCCGCTTCTGATCGCGCATCACCTCTTCCGCGCGCTTGTGCTCGGTCAGGTCAAGAATGAAGGCGACACCCTGCCGGGATTCCTCGTCGAAGCAGGCGGCTCCGATCAGCACCGGCACCCGAGTGCCATCCTTTCTGAAATATTCCTTCTCACGAGCTTGCATCTTGCCCGTCGAAGCGAGCTCTTCAACCTCCTCGAGATCGTGCACTTCCTGCCATTCGGGAGGGGTCATATCGAGCCATCGAAGTCCGGCCTTCAAATCCTCCCGATCATACTGGACCATATCAAGAAACGCGTCGTTGGCGTCGAGAAGAGTTCCATCCAGATCCCAAATAACAATTCCGATGATATCGGAGTCAATCAACCTTCGGATCCTGGCCTCGCGCCGGGCGAGATCCTGACAAAGCTGAACCTGGTCGTCGATATCTATGGTCGTGCCGAACCATTCAGTGATGTTGCCCCGTCCATCTCGAGATGGCCTTCCAGAATTTCGGAACCAGCGATAGCTTCCATCCGCGCTCCGCAACCGGTGTTCCGCGTCATAGTGATCGCCTGTTCGCAAGCAATGCTGCCATTGGGCTGCTACACGCTCATAATCATCCGGATGGATGACAAGCCGCCAGCCAAACGCATCGTCAGCGCCCGATGCGTTGAGATCCTCGTGAGACACGCCCAGGAAATCAAGGGTGTTAGGAGTAACATATGTGAATTGCCCGGCTGCGTTGGCCGACCAGCCGAAGCCTGGCATGCTCTCCAGGATTCGCAGTTTGCGTTGAATATCCCGGTGGTCTTCCGCTGTCATCGAACCGCCTTTTTCTCCCACGTTCGGCTGCACGGCAGGCATCAGTCGGCACTTGTGCCGGGCCGGGAGCCGCAGTGATGATCAGCGTAGCCAACCAGTTGTGCAACACGCGCTTCAGCTTTGAACGTACTGCCCCAGGTCCCGGAGAATAGAGCAAGACGGCCGCGATCATACCTGTGCCAAGGTATAGCGTAAGTGACGTTCTTCAACAGAATAGACCGATTGCAGACGTTAGGGTCAGGACCCATTGATTTGAGGTGGCGATTATGATTCAGGCGGCCGCGAAGGAGCCTGAATTTGAGCGATTTATTCTGGCTGACGGACGAGCAGATGGCCCGCCTTCAGCCCTATTTTCCGAAGAGCCATGGCCGCAAGCGTGTCGATGACCGGCGCGTTTTGAGTGGGATCATCT
>Ga0180220_1000289_pt1 | contig 65651 bp, 61 predicted proteins | sample eDN5th37CBELigBY_FD_151335 | JGI IMG/M metagenome (GOLD analysis project Ga0180220, IMG submission 151335) | Enriched backyard soil microbial communities from Emeryville, California, USA - eDNA 5th pass 37_C BE-Lig BY (version 2) (version 2) | ecosystem: Environmental > Terrestrial > Soil >...
GGTTCTCCTCCTGGACGCGCACCCCCTCCTTGGCCTCCACCGCCTGGTGCAGGCCCTCCGACCAGCGCCGGCCCTCCATGATGCGGCCGGTGAACTCGTCGATGATCTTCACCTCGCCGTCGACCACGGCGTAGTCGACGTCGCGCTTGTACAGCGACTCGGCCTTCAGCGCCTGCTGGAGGTGGTTGACGAGATGGCCGTTCTCGGCCCGGTACAGGTGGTCGATGCCGAGGAACCGCTCGGCCTTGGCGACGCCCTGCTCGGTGACCGAGACCGTCTTGTGCTTCTCGTCGAACTCGTAGTCGTAGTCGGCGACGAACTCCTTCTTCTGGCGCGGGTCCAGCCCCTCGGGCTTCTTGCCCGGCTTCATCTGCTTGGCGAGCTTGGCGAACTTGACGTAGAAGTCGGCCGCCTGCTCGGGGGCGCCGGAGATGATCAGCGGCGTGCGGGCCTCGTCGATGAGGATGTTGTCGACCTCGTCGACGATCGCGAAGGAATGCGAGGTGAGCGGCTTCTTGCCCGACTCGTCGAAGCGCCCGCCGTGCTGGACCTTCTCGTCCATCGACGTCGCCATGTTGTCGCGCAGGTAGTCGAAGCCGAACTCCGAGTTGGTGCCGTACGTGACGTCGGCCGCGTAGGCGGCGCGCTTCTCCTCGTAGGGCATCATGTTCTGCAGGACGCCCCAGGTGACGCCGAGCGCGTCGTAGATCGGCGACATCCACTCGGCGTCGCGGCGCGCGAGGTAGTCGTTGACGGTGACGACGTGGACGCCGTAGCCGCCGAGCGAGTTGAGGACGACCGGGAGCGTCGCGGTCAGCGTCTTGCCCTCGCCGGTGCGCATCTCGGCGATCGCGCCGTCGTGGAGCACCATGCCCCCGATGAGCTGGACGTCGAAGTGGCGCATGCCCATCGTGCGCTTGGAGACCTCGCGCACGATCGCGAAGCACTCGTAGAGCAGGTCGTCGAGGCTCTCGCCGTTGCGGGCGCGCTCGCGCAGGACGTCCATCCGCGCGCGCAGCTCGTCGTCGGTCTCCAGCTCGAGCTCGGGCTCGTACGCGTTGATCCGCTCGACGCGCTTCTCGTAGCTCTTGAACTGCTTGCTCTCTCCGGCGCGCAGGGCGCGGTCCAGCAGGGACATGAGTCCAGACTACCAACGGCGCCCGGGCCGACTTTCAAGAGACGTTTATGTTTCCGATGCGTCTCCGCCAGCCGGCGCGGGCGCCGGTGAGGCTCAGAGCGCGGGGCGCAGGCTCGCCGCGTGGGCGCGCGCCTCGCGACGGCGGCGCCGCTTGTCGCGGTGGCGCTTGACCTGGCGCGCGAGGTCCTCGGCGCACAGGTTCACCGCCGTCTGCAGGTCGCGGGCGCGCTCGCACGCGCGCAGCGTCACGCCCTTGAGCTGGAGCGTGACCTCGGCCACGTCGGAGTCCGGGATGCCCGGGTTGCGCTCCCGGCGCAGCTCGACCTCGAGGGTGGCGAGCTCGGAGACCTGCCGTCCGACCTTCTCGAAGCGCTTCTCGATGCGCTCGCGCAGCTGGTCGCCAACGTGGATGCCACGGCCCTTGACGGCGATCTGCATGGCCTTCCCTCCCTTGGGAGTGGTTGTCGCGAACCTGTGAGCCAAGAGTACGCCGCGCCCGGACGACGTCAAGGCGGCTCGACGCACCGTCGACTCGATTCGGGGTTCCCCACGGACGCCGATCCGCACACCTCCGACCGGCCGCGCGGCGAGGGGCGGATGCGGCCGGGTCAGCGGCCGGTCGCTCGGGTCGCGGTGAGCACGTGGACGCGCTCGGCGCCCGCGGCGCGCAGCGCGGCCGCGCACGCCTGCAGCGTCGCGCCGGTGGTGTGCACGTCGTCGACGACGACCGCCAGCGCCGGCGCCCGCGCGCGGGTGGCGACCCCCGCCGCGCGCCCGGCGGCCAGCCGCGCGGCGCGGCCGCGCCCGAGCTGGCGCGCGGCCGCGGGCCGGTGCAGGCACGCCGCGACGGGCCGGCCGGTGCGGCGCGCCAGCGCGGCAGCGATCAGCGCGGCGTGGTCGAACCCGCGCCGGCGAGCGCGGACCGGGTCCGGCGGCACCGGCACGAGCGCGGCACCGTCCAGCAGCGCGCCCGCGCCCGCCGCCAGCGGCGCGGCCAGGAGCTCGGCGGCGGCGAGCCGGCCGCGGAACTTCAGCGCCGCGACGAGATCGCGCGCCGGGCCGTCATGGGCGAACGGCGCCCAGGCGCGGTCCCAGGCGCGCCCGCGCGCCGGGCACGGCGCGCACGGGCGCGGCAGCGCGCAGCGCGGGCAGGTGCCGGGGCCCAGCCACGGCAGCGCGGCCGCGCACGCCGGGCAGAGCCGGTCGTCGAGCCCGGAGACCGGCGCACCGCAGGCCGGGCAGCCGGGCGGCGCGACGAGCGCGAGGACGAGGCGCAGCGGGGCGGGCAGCGGCACGGCCCCGAGCGTGCCGGCGCGCGTGTGACGGAACAAGACGCGTGTGCGACGGCTTCGTGCCGAGCGCGCGCCGACACTCCGCGCGCTGCGACAATCGACGGCGGTCATGCCCCCCGCCGCCCTCTCCGACGCCGTGGCGGCCGCCTCGCCCGACGCCGCCTGGACCATCGAGCCCGGCGCGATCGCGCTCATCCTCATCCTCGGCGTCCTCTACGTGCGCCGCTGGCGCCGGGTCCGCGCCCACGACGGCGCGCGCGGCGCCGGCGTGGGGCGGCTGCTGCTCTTCCTGACCGGGCTCCTCGGGCTCGCGGTCGCGCTGATCTCCCCCATCGACCGCCTCGCCGAGCAGATCCTGGCGATGCACATGGTCCAGCACGTGATCCTGCTGGACCTCGTCCCGATCCTCCTGATCCTGGGGCTGACGAAGGCGCTGATGCGGCCGATCACCAAGCGGCTGCAGCCGATCGAGCACGGCCCGCTCGGCCATCCGGTCGTCGCGGTGATCCTCTACGTCGCCTCGATGTGGATCTGGCACATCCCCGCGCTCTACGACGCGGCGGCCGAGTACGCGAGCGTCCACGTCCTCGAGCACGTCTTCTTCCTCAGCGCCGGCGTCCTGTACTGGTGGCACCTCGTCGGCCCGCTGCGCACGCGGCTGGCCGCCGACGGCCTCGCCCCCGTCGGCTACATGGTCTCCACGAAGGTCGCCGTCGGCCTGCTGGGCATCCTGCTCACGTTCGCGCCCGAGGCGATCTACGCCTTCTACGCCGACCAGCCCGACTACTGGGGCCTGACGCCGACCACCGACCAGGCGGTCGCGGGCGTGATCATGGCGCTCGAGCAGTCGATCGTCATGGGCATCGCGCTCGCGTGGCTGTTCGCGCGGATGCTGTCGGAGTCCGAGAAGGCGCTGCAGCGCGAGGAGCGCTACGGGGACCTGGCCGCCGAGGCGGCTACCCCTCCAGCACCGATCCGTCCGGGATCCGGCGCGGCTCCGGGCCCTCCTGGGCCACCCGCACCCGGCCCCTGACCGTGACGCCGGCGCCGAACACGACGTCGCCCTCGACCGTCAGCGCCTCGCAGGCGATCAGCGACGGCGCGCCCGCGGCGAAGCGCTCCTCGAAGTCGGCCACGCGCTTGTAGAAGCGGTCGTCGAGGTCGACGAGCGGCGGGCCGGAGCGCTCGGGCGCGAGCATGACCTCGAACGCGTCGCTCACCGTGTAGGCGTCCGAGCGCAGCGCCAGCAGGTCGTTCGTCGTCTTGACGGGCGCGAAGCGCCGGCGCGGCACCCGCAGCGCCGCGGCGCCCGGCACGGCGGCCACGGCGGCGCCCATCGCGGTCTCGAGCTGCACGACCGCCGGCGAGTCCGGGTCGCGCGGGTCGACCGTCTTGCGGTTGACGATCATCGGCAGCGGCAGCACCCCGTCGCGGCGGCGCAGCTCCGCGTCGAGCGCGCGCAGGTCGAGCCACAGGTTGTTCGTGTTGAAGTAGCGGTGGCGCTCGACGTCCTGGAACGCGTCGAGGTCCGCGTCGGGCGTCTGCGCGATCTCGCGCAGCACGAGGCCGCCGTCGGAGCGGCGCCGCGCGAGGTGGCCGCCCTTGCGGTCGGCCGGGGTGCGGTCGGCGACCTCCATCAGGAACGGGATCTCCTCGCGCGCCATCCAGCCGAGGATGCGCGGGTCGAGCACCGCGCCGAGGTTGTCGACGTTGGCGACGAACGCGTAGCGGTAGCCGTGCTCGAGCAGCGCGGCCAGCATCCCGGAGCTGACGAGCGCCGGGTACAGGTCGCCGTGCCCGGGGGGCGCCCACTCCAGCGACGGGTCGGGCTCCCAGGTCACCGGCTCCAGCCCGTCGGCCAGGAGCTTGGGCTCCTTGTGCTGGAGGAAGTCCATCGGGACGTCGGCGGCCAGCTCCGGGTAGCGGGCCAGGCGCTCCAGCGACGGCTCGCGCGTCGAGAACGAGTTCATCAGCACGAGCGGCAGCCGCGCCCCGGTCCGCTCGCGCAGCGCGAGCACCTGGCGGGCGACGATGTCCAGGAACGTCAGCCCGTCGCGCACCTCCAGCAGCGACTTGGGCCCGGCCAGGCCCATGCTCGTGCCCAGGCCGCCGTTGAGGCGCAGCACGATCGCCTGGTCGAGGAGGTCGCGGTCGGGCGCCGCGTCGTCGAGCTCGTCGACGTCGGGCAGCGACGTGACCGGCTCGATCTCCGACTCGGGCACCAGGCCGGTGTCGCCGGCGACGAGGCGCTCGTACAGCTCCGAGAACGTCGCGATCGCCGGCTCGCTCACGCCGTCGGCGCGCATCTTCTCCACGCTGGCCCGCAGGCCGCTCCCGTTCCCGCTCATCGGCCGGCGATGCTACCCCGCCGGTGGCGCCCACACGCCGAGGTAGGCGCGCTGCGCCTCGGTGAGCGTGTCGATCTCGACGCCGAGCGACGCGAGCTTCAGCCGCGCGACCTCGTGGTCGATCTCGTCGGGCACCGGCTGGACGCCGTGCGGGAGGCTGCCGCCGGCGCGGACGAGGTGCTCGACGCACAGCGCCTGCAGGGCGAAGCTCACGTCCATGACCTCGGCCGGGTGGCCGGCGGCCGCGGCGAGGTTGACGACCCGCCCGCGCGCCAGCAGGTTCAGGCGGCGCCCGTCGGGGAGCGTGTACTGCTCCACGAGCGGCAGCACCTCGCGGCCCTCGCCGGCGACCGCGTGCAGCCCGGCGAGGTCGATCTCGACGTCGAAGTGGCCGGCGTTGGCGAGCACGGCGCCGTCCTTCATGCGCTCGAAGTGCGCGGAGGTGATCACGTCGCGCCCGCCGGTGACGGTGATGAAGACGTCGCCGCGCTCGGCCGCCTCGAGCGCCGGCATCACGCCGAAGCCCTCCATGCGCGCCTCGAGCGCGCGCAGCGGGTCGACCTCGCAGACGATGACCTCGGCCCCCGCGCCGCGGGCCCGCAGCGCGATGCCCTTGCCGGTCCACCCGTAGCCGAACACGACGACCGTGCGACCGGACAGCAGCAGGTTCGTCGCGCGCAGGATGCCGTCGAACGCGGACTGGCCGGTGCCGAAGCGGTCGTTGATCGTGCGCTCGGTGCGCGCGTCGTTGACGGCCAGGACCGTGCAGCCGAGGTCCTCCAGCGACCGCAGCCGCACGAGTCCGGTCGCCGTCTCCTCCATCCCGCCGAGCATCCCCTCGGTCGCGTTCGCGGCGTGCAGCGTGGAGATGAGGTCGGCGCCGTCGTCGACGGTGATCTGCGGGCGGCTCTTGACCAGCGCGCCGATGTGGCGGGCGTAGTCGTCGGGCCCCTCGCCGCGGCGCGCCTGCACGACGGCGCCGTGGCGCTCGACGAGCGCGGCGGCGACGTCGTCCTGCGTCGAGAGCGGGTTGGCCGCGCACAGCGCGGTCTCCGCGCCGCCGGCGATGAGCGTGCGCACGAGGTTGGCCGTCTCGGCGGTCACGTGCAGGCAGGCGGCGACCCGCACGCCCGCGAGCGGGCGCTCGGCGCCGAAGCGCTCGCGGATCGAGCGCAGGACGGGCATGAACCCGTCGGCCCAGTCGATGCGGGCCTCGCCGTCGTCGGCGAGCGCGGGGTCGGCGATGTCGGCGGTCGGGGTGGGAGGCGCGGCCATGGCGGCGGACGGATCAAATCAGACGGGGCGCATCGCGTCCGAGCCCACCGGGTAGCGAACCGCGGGTGCCGCGACGCGCCGCCACGACCACGGCCCGGGGCCCGGGCCGCGCCCGCGTGCTGGCCGGGTTCGCCGCGCTCGGCGCGTTCTGGGGCCCGTGGGGCGCGGCGCTGCCGGCCGTCCAGGAGGGCGCGGGCGCCGACGACGGCCAGCTCGGGCTGGCGCTGCTGCTGATCGGCCTCGGCGCGCTGGGCTCGATGCGCCTGACGGGGACGCTCGTCGACCGCGTCGGCGGGCGCGCGACGCCGTGGACGATCGCCGCGCTTGCGGCCGCGGCGCCGCTGCCGGCGCTGGCGCGCTCGCCCGGGCAGCTCGCGGCCGCGCTGCTGGTCCTGGGCGCCGCCTCGGGCGCGATGGACGTGGCGATCAACGCCGACGGCGTGGCCGAGGAGGAGGCGTCGGGGCGGCCGGTGCTGAACCTGGCACACGCCGCGTTCTCGATGGCGGTCGTGGCCGGGAGCCTCGCGGCGGGCGGCCTGCGCGCGCTCGGCGGCGGCGCGACGCTCGTGCTCGGCCTCGCCGGGCTGGTCGTCCTGGGCGTCGCGCTGGCGCTGGCGCGCGGCGCGGGCTCGTGGTCGGCGCGCCGCTCGCCGCGCGACGCCGGGACGCAGCGCCTCGGCCTCCCGGGCTGGCTCGTCCTCATCGGCGTGCTGTGCGCGGTCGCCTACTGGGTCGAGAACGCGTGGCAGAGCTGGGGCGCCGTGCACCTGGAGCGCGACCTCGACGCGACCGCCGGGATCAGCGCGCTGGGCCCGGCCGCGTTCGCGTCGGCGGCCGCGGCGGGCCGGCTGGCCGGACAGCGGCTGATCGGCGCGATCGGCGGCCGCGCGCTCATCGCCGCCGGGGCCGCGGTCGCCGCGGCGGGCACCGCGATCGCGGCCACCGCCGCGACGGTGGCGATCGGCATCGCGGGCATCCTGATCGCCGGCCTGGGCACGTCGGTGTGCGCGCCGACGCTCATCAGCATGGCCGGGGCGGCCGCGCCTGCGCACCTGCGCGGCGCGGCGGTGGCGACCGTCACGACGATCGCCTACCTCGGCTTCCTGCTCGGCCCGGCCGCGGTCGGCGGCCTGGCGACGGCCACCGACCTGCCGACGAGCCTCACGGCCGTGGCCGGGCTCGCGGCCGCCCTGTGCCTGGCGGCCGCGATGCTGCCGCTGGGCAGATCCTCCGGCAAGGGCTGACGCGCGCCGGCGATCGCCCGCGTCACCAGCCGGTCCGTCGCGGTCGGGGTGCGCCGCCGCGCACCCCTCCGCGCGTCCTCAGCTTCTCAGTAGCGGTAGTGGTCGGGCTTGTACGGACCCTCGACCGGGACGCCGATGTAGGCGGCCTGGTCGGGACGCAGCTCGGTGAGCTTCGCGCCGACCGCGTCGAGGTGCAGCCGCGCGACCTTCTCGTCGAGGTGCTTGGGCAGGACGTAGACCTGCTTGTCGTACTCGTCGTTCTTCGTCCACAGCTCGATCTGGGCGATCGTCTGGTTCGTGAACGAGTTGCTCATCACGAACGACGGGTGGCCGGTCGCGTTGCCGAGGTTCAGCAGGCGGCCCTCCGACAGCAGGATGATCGAGTGGCCGTCGGGGAAGACCCACTCGTCGACCTGCGGCTTGATGTTGATCTTCTTGATGCCCGGGTACTTCTCGAGCCCGGCGACGTCGATCTCGTTGTCGAAGTGGCCGATGTTGCCGACGATGGCCTGGTGCTTCATCCGGGCCATGTCGTCGACCATGATGATGTCCTTGTTGCCGGTCGTCGTGATGAAGACGTCGGCCTCCTCGACCACGTCCTCCAGGCGCACGACCTGGTAACCCTGCATCGAGGCCTGCAGCGCGCAGATCGGGTCGATCTCGGTGACGACGACGCGGGCGCCCTGGGCGCGCAGCGACTCGGCCGAGCCCTTGCCGACGTCGCCGAAGCCGCAGACGACGCACAGCTTGCCGGCGAGCATCACGTCGGTCGCGCGGTTGATGCCGTCGACGAGCGAGTGGCGGCAGCCATAGAGGTTGTCGAACTTCGACTTCGTGACCGAGTCGTTGACGTTGATCGCCGGGAACAGCAGCTCGCCCTTCTTGGCCAGCTCGTAGAGGCGATGCACGCCGGTGGTCGTCTCCTCGGAGACGCCCTTGATCCCGGCCGCGATGTTCGTCCAGCGCTGCGGGTCCTCCTGCAGCGAGCGCTGCAGCAGCGTCAGGAAGACGCGGAACTCCTCGGACTCGGCGCTCGAGGGGTCCGGCACGGCGCCGGCCTTCTCGAACTCCACGCCCTTGTGGACGAGCAGCGTGGCGTCGCCGCCGTCGTCGAGGATCATGTTCGGGCCGCCGTGGCCGGGCCAGCGGAGCGCCTGCTCGGTGCACCACCAGTACTCCTCGAGCGTCTCGCCCTTCCAGGCGTAGACGGGCACGCCCTGCGGATCGTCCGGGGTGCCGTCGGGGCCGACGACCACCGCGGCGGCGGCGTGGTCCTGCGTCGAGAAGATGTTGCAGGAGACCCAGCGGACCTCGGCGCCGAGCGCGACGAGCGTCTCGATCAGCACGGCGGTCTGGATCGTCATGTGCAGCGAGCCCATGATGCGCGCGCCCTTCAGGGGCTGCGCGTCGGCGAACTCGGCGCGGGTCTGCATCAGGCCGGGCATCTCGTGCTCGGCGAGGCGGATCTCCTTGCGGCCGAACTCGGCGAGGGAGAGGTCGGCGACCTTGAAGTCGAGCTTGGTCGGGGCGTCGGTGCTCATCGATCCTCCGGGGGCGGGGGTCAGGACAGGGCCGCTTCGAGCAGGCGCTGGTGCTTCTCCTGCTCGAAGCGCAGCCAGTCGGCGGCGGACACGTCTTCGGGGCGCTGCGGCTTGGCCTCGAACCACGCGTCGACCGCGGCGGCGAGGTCGGGCTCGCGGCGCAGGCGCAGCGCGAAGCCCATCTCGGCCAGGCCGACGTCGTAGGCGTTCAGGAGCTCGCGCAGCGTCCGCAGGCGCTGAAGCTGCTCCGGGCCGTACAGGCGGTACCCGGCCGGCGAGCGGTTGGACTCGATCAGCCCCATGCTCTCGACGTAGCGGAGCATCCGGGGCGACCAGCCCGTGGTCTCGGCGGCCTCATGGATCGTGAGGGCATCCATGGACACGACCCCAACCTTACCGTGATCGTGTCAAGGTTCCCGGCGGCCCTGCCCGCTCGGGGAGGGGAAACACCCCTCTCGGACTACTCCGTGGCCTGCAGGACGCCCTTGCGGTTCTTGTGCGTCTCCTCGTAGAGCCGCACGAGCGCCCGCAGGGCGGGGTCGGCGCCGCCGAGGCGCTCGCGGACCTGGGCGACGTTCAGGCCGTCGTAGCCGGGCCAGGGCTCCGCGACGTGCAGCTCGGGCCCGGGCGAGTCCGGCGTGGTCTGCGCCTCACGCTCGGCCTCGCGCAACCGCGCGGCGTCGGCGCCGGTGAGGTCGCGCGTGTGCGGGGACGGCGGGACCGCGGGTGCGGGCGCCGGCTCGGGGGCAGGGGCCGGCTCGGGCGCGGCCACGTCCTCCACGGGCGCCCAGCGCGCCTCGTCGGGCGGCGTGGGCGGGCGCAGCGCCCGCAGCGCCAGACGCACCGGCAACAGCGCCAGGCTCACGCCCAGGCCGACGGCCGTCCTGGCGATCCGCGCGGCGCGTTCGATGTCGTGGGAGTCCATGGCGCGATCTGTTCCCGGGCCCCGGTGGCCGAAACCTCAGCGCTGCGCGAGCTCGCTCTTGAGGTCCTCGATGACGGCGACCGGCGTCGGGTCGATCCCCTGCAGCACGGCCAGGTAGAGCGACACGAGGTCGCCGAGCAGCACGAGCGACATCACGCGCTCGACGGTCCCCTGGCCGATCGTCTGCACGCGCTGGACCGTGTGGGCCTGGCCGGCGATGAGGCGGCTGGTCAGCTCGATGCGATCGCCGATGCGCGGGTGGTTGTCGCAGTCGTCGAGGAAGATCGCCGAGAAGCGGCCCAGCGACGCGGCGCCCTGCCAGCCGACGATCTCGTTGTGGTCGAGCTCGGGCAGCTCGTGGGAGAAGGCCGGGATCTTGGCGTTCTCGTTGACCTGCGTCTTCCAGCGGTAGGCGACCGGGGTCGTCAGGCCGGAGCCGGCGACGACCGGCACGCTGCCGTGGATGGCCTGCGCGAGCGTCTTGGCCTGGCTGTCGGCGGGCGCGTCGGGGCCCCATTGGCCGCAGAGCTGGTCGAGCTGGGCGGCGGCCACGTCGATCTGGCTGGCCATCCGCGGCCCGGTGCCGCACAGCGCGGCGACCTCGAGCGCGGCGACGGTCATGTAGCCGACCGCGGCGCGCGGCTGGAAGCCGCCGGGGACCGGGATCACCGGGACGCCGTCGGCGCGGGCGCTCTCGGCGAGCTTGCCGCCGGTGGTGACGACGACGCGGCGGGCGCCGAGGAACCCGGCCGCCTCGTAGGCGGCGAGCGTCTCCTCGGTGTTGCCCGAGTAGGACGCGCACAGGACCGTGACCTCGGGGGTCGTCCAGGGCGGCAGGCCGTAGCCGCGGGCCGACAGGATCGGCCGCGACGCCTGGTCGCCGAGGCACGCGCGGGCGAGCTCGCCGCCGATCGCCGAGCCGCCCATGCCCGCGACGACGAGGCCGCCCGGCGAGTCCCACGGCTCGAGGTTGGCGGAGTCCACGCGCCACAGCGCGTCGCGCAGGTGCTCCGGGAGGTCCAGGATGTCGGCCAGCTGGCCGCTCGCGTCGACCGCCTCGACGGCGGCGGGGCCGAGCGCGTCCACGTCCACCGAGTTCGCCATCAGAACTTCAGCCCTCCGTCCGGGATCTCGACGCCCGGGAAGATCCGCGCGCCCCGCGTCACGACGTTGTCGGCTCCGATGGTGACACCCTCGCCCAGCACCGCGCCACCCGTCACCTGGGTGCGATCGCCGATCCTGGCGCCCGCGGCGACGATGCAGTCGCGCAGCACGCAGTCGCGGCCGATCTCGGCGCCCTGCAGCACCACCGACCGCTCGATCACCGTCCCCTCGCCGACCACGACCCCGTCGCCGAGCACGACGAGCGGGCCGACGTGGGCGCCCGCGGCGATCTCGCAGCGGTCCTCGACGAGCGCCGGCGGGATCGCGCGCCCCTCGATCTGCGCGTCCTCGGCGAGCGCCAGGTAGCCGTCGCCGAGCCGGTCGGCGACCGCGGTGCGCACGCGCCCCTCGATGATGTCGAAGGTCCCCTGGAGGTAGCGCTGCGGGGTCCCGATGTCCATCCAGTAGGCCTCGTGCGGGCACCCGTACAGGCCGTTGCCGACGAGCTGCGGCCAGATCTCGCGCTCGATCGACACGTTCTGGTCGGGCGGGATCAGGTCCAGCACCGAGCGCTCCAGCACGTACGCGCCGGCCGAGACGAGGTTCGTGTCGATCTGGTCGGGCGACGGCTTCTCGACGAACTCGCGCACCGCGTTGTCGGGCTCCAGGCGCACGAGGCCGTAGGAGCTGGGGTCGTCGACCGGCACGAGCGCCAGCGTGCCGACGGCGCCGGTGCGCTCGTGCTGGGCGAGCTGGGCGGTGAGGTCCAGGTCGGTGAGCGTGTCGCCGTTGAGCATGTAGAAGCGCTCGTCGAGCAGCGACTCGGCGTACTTCAGCGCGCCGGCGGTGCCGCGCGGGCTGGGCTCCTCGACGAAGCGCAGGCGGACGCCGTAGCGCGAGCCGTCGCCGAGGACGTTGCGCACGGCGGTCGCCAGGAAGCCGCAGCTCATGATCACGTCGTCGACGCCGTTGCGCTCCAGCCACTCGAGCATGTACGCGATGAACGGCCGGTCCACGAGCGGCACCACCGGCTTGGGCACCGTCGAGGTCAGCGGCCGCAGCCGCGTCCCCTCACCGCCGACGAGGATCACCGCCTGCATCACGCGCTCCCGTTCCGTCCGCGGCCGACGCCCTCGTAGCGCAGCCCCGCCGCCCGGACCGCCGCCGGGTCCAGCGCGTTGCGCCCGTCGATGACGACGTCGCCGGCCATCGCCTGCGCCATCTCGTTCCAGTCCAGCTCGGTGAACTGCTTCCACTCGGTGACGAGCACGACGGCGTCGGCGCCGCGCGCCGCATCGAGCGCCGAGTCGGCGAACTCGACGCCGGAGATCAGCCGCCGCGCCTCGTCCTCGGCCACCGGGTCGTGGGCGACGACGTGCGCGCCGTCGGCCTGCAGCCGCGCGCTGAGCACGAGCGAGCTGGCCTCGCGCATGTCGTCGGTGTTCGGCTTGAACGCCAGGCCCAGCAGCGCGATCCGCTTGCCGACCAGCGAGCCCAGGTACTTGTGCAGCTTGTTGATCACGCGCCGCTTCTGCAGCTCGTTGACCTCGATGACCGCGTTGAGGAGCTGGAAGTGGTAGCCGGAGTTGCCGGCGAGCTGCTTGAGCCCGAGGACGTCCTTGGGAAAGCAGTTGTGGACGACGAGACCGCCGGTGGTGACGACCGTGTGCAGGCCGGAGACCTCCATCGAGTACGCGTGGCCGCCGGCGGGCCGGCGCTCGATCGACGTGACGCGGACCCAGGCGGCGTTGCCCTCGCGGGTGTAGCCGGTCGGGGCGATGCGCTTCGACTGACGGGCGATCGACGCCAGAACGCCGGGCCGGTCGCGCTTGGGGACGAGGTGGATGGCGCGCTCGACCTGGTCGGCGCCGCTGATGCGCAGCCAGTGCGTGTCCTTGGTCGAGCGCTTCGTGCGCCCGATGCGCCGCGACGCGACGATGCCGTCCATGGCCAGCAGGCGCAGCACGCCGTCGGCGAGCTCGTCGCTCACCGTGCCCATCTCGATGATCACGCTCGGCCCGCCGTTCACCAGCGACCACGACCCATCGCCCTCGAACAGGCCCGACAGCAGGGCGCGCCGGCCGGCCGACGGCCGGTCCCAGATGAGGTCGGGCAGGCGCTGCTCGTAGGCGTTGCGGCCGAGGCCCAGCCAGTTCGTCCACCACGAGGCCAGGAGGCGCGACGAGACGACGACGTTCGTGGCCGTCCCGCCGCGACGCACGTCGACCTTGACGCCCCGCGCCCGCCAGAAGCCGGCGACCTCGTCGACGAGATGCTCCTCCCGCGTCGGGTGGAACGACCACATCAGCCGGCGGCGGGCCCCGTCGGCGATGCAGCAGCCCTCGGCGATGTAGAGGCCGACGACCCGCCAGAAGGCCTCGTCGAACCGCATCGGACCAAGTCCCGGAACGTCGCCGGACACGACGTCCGCCGAGAGGACGGACGATGTGGTCCGATCGTCGAGCCCGCCGGCCTGCTCGGCGAAGACGCCGGCCAGGTGGCGGGCGGCCGGGCGGACGATCACGTCGCTCTCGGTCAGGCCGGCCAGCTCCAGCGCGGCGAGCGTGTAGAGACGCAGCTCCGACGCCCTGCTGACGGTCGAGGCGGGTCCCAGGGCGAGCGGGACGCGATCCTCGGTCGTCAGCTCGCGGGCGAGCTTGATCTCGCCGTCGCCGACGACGAACGGGTGGTCGGGGGTGCACACGACGCGCCGCCCCATCTTCGTGCGGACCTCGAGCAGCTCCTCCGCGTCGACGCGGGAGAGCTCGATGACGGGCAGGAACTCGGGTCCCTCCCGGCCCGGACGCCACGCGAGCACCTCGAGATCCTCGGCGCCCTCGTCCCACAGGCGCTCCAGCGTGGTGATCCGTGCGCGGCCGGCGCGGCGCGCGAGCACGGTCTCGTCACCGGCGAGGCACGAGCCCCCGAAGCCGATGCCGGCCTGCAGGAACTTCGGGCCGATGCGGTTGTCCAGGCCCATCCCGCGCGCGACCTCGATCACGTCGGCGCCGGTCTCCTCGCAGACGTTGGCGATCTCGTTGATGAAGCTGATCTTGGTGGCCAGGAACGCGTTGGCGGCGAGCTTGACCATCTCCGCGGAGGCGATGTCGGTGCGCACGAGCGGGGCGCCGAGCGGCGCGTAGAGCTCGACGACGGCGTCGCCGGCCCAGTCGCCGTCGTCGCCGATGACGACGCGGTCGGGATGCAGGAAGTCGTTGACGGCCGAGCCCTCGCGCAGGAACTCCGGGCACGACACGTAGCGGAAGTCGCCCTTGCCCTGCTGGACGAAGTGGCGCTTGATCGACGCCCCGGTGCCCACCGGGACCGTCGACTTCATCACGAGCGCATGGTGGTCGGACGGCGGCATCGCCTCGACGACGGCGTGGACGGCCGACAGGTCGGGGTCGCCGCTGTAGGTCGGCGGGGTGCCGACGGCGACGAACAGCAGGCGCGCGTTGGCCAGCGCGTCGGCGATGTCGGTCGTGAAGTGCATCCGCTCGCGGTTGCGGGCGACGAGCTCCTCGAGCCCCGGCTCGTAGATGGGGATCTCGCCCCGCTCCAGGCGGGCGATCTTCTCGGCGTCGATGTCGACGCACCACACCTTGTTGCCGAGCTCCGCGAAGCCCGCGGCCGTCACCAGGCCCACGTAGCCGGTGCCGACGACGCCGATCGGTTCACGTTCTGCCATGCGGCGCCGGAGGCTACCGGGACGCGTTCGGTCAGGTCCCGACGCGACTCAGCGAGTGGGCGATGCCGAGCATCTGCTTCTCGGTGAGCGTCTGCAGCAGCGTGTTGGACACCCAGTAGGCGGCGTTGCGGGTGCGCCAGGCCACCAGCCGCAGCCGGTCGCCGTCGTAGAACAGCTCGTACGTGCGGCCGCGCATCCGGCGCGTCTCGCTCGGGTTGTCGAGGATCGGCGGCGCCTTCCAGTTCGTGCCCTGGATGCCGTAGTACTGGCCCAGCCCCGGGGCGCGCACGACGAGGCGATACGCCTTGTAGCGATGGCCGCCGGAGTCCTTGATCCGGTACGCGCGCGGGCTCTCGAGGTCGTTCACGTAGCTGGAGCCCTCGGCGGCGAGCTTCGGGTAGTAGACCGGCAGCGGCGCCTTGCCGCCGCCCTTGAGCTTCGACAGCTCGACCGCGACCTGGATGCCCTGGTCCTCGGCGGGCGTGCGGGCCTCGAACGTGCCCGGGAACGTCTGCGACGAGCGCTTCTTCGAGGAGGCCCGGTTGCGGCGCTTGGTCTCGCCCGCGCGCGGCTCCGGCTCCCCGCGCCCGCCCTTGGACTCCTTGCCCTGCATGAACTCCTGGACGGTCTCCTGGATCTGCTCGGGCGTCGCCTCGACGTACGTCTCGCCGATCTCGCCGCGGAAGTGGACCTCCTGGACCGGGTTCTGGGCCGACTCGTAGCCGAGCTTCAGCAGGCGCAGGATGGCCTTGGTGCCGCGGATGTCGGTCTGCGTGTTGCGCGCGAAGATGCGCAGCAGCTCCTCGCGGTCGTTGAGCAGCTTCGACACGCCGACCTGGTCCTTGGCCTGGCGCAGGAACTCCTGCTGGCGCGCGGCGCGCACGAGGTCGGTGTCGAAGTGGCGGTAGCGGACGTAGTCGAGCGCGTCCTGGCCGCACAGCTTCTGGTAGCCGGGCGCGATGTCGATCGTCGCGTAGTCGGTCGGGCTGCCGTTGGGCGGGTTGTTGTCGTTGAAGTAGCGCCGGTCGACGTCGACGTAGACGCAGCCGAGCCGGTCGACGGCGTCGCGGAACCCGCCGAAGTTGATGTTGACGACGTGGTTGATCTCGATGCCGAGGAGCTGCTTGACGGTCTTGACCGTCAGGCCGGGCCCGCCGAGCGAGTAGGCCGCGTTGATCTTGTCGACGACCACGCCGTTCTTGGTCGGGATCTCGACCTTCAGGTCGCGCGGGATCGACATGACCGCGGTCGCGCCGCGCTCCGGGTCCAGGCGCAGCAGGATGATCGTGTCCGAGCGGGACGGGTTCTTCTGCTGGATGTCGATGTAGCGGCGGTCGGAGCCGAGCACCAGCAGCGTCTGCGGCTCGCCGGCCTCGACGTCGTCGAGCGCGTTGACCGCCGTCTCGGGGAGGTCGACGCTCTCCTCCTCGAGGATGTCGGCGACCTCCTTGACCTGCAGCAGCGCGGCGGTGGCGGTCGCGCCGGCCGCGCACAGGAACATGATCAGCCCGGCCAGCAGGAAGCGCCAGACGACGCCCCTCCCGGGGCGCGGCACCTTCTGGCCGTCGTCGTAGGCGCTCACGCGCCGCCGCCCTCCACGGCTCGCAGGGGGGCCGGCTCCGCACCGCCGGCGAGCCGGCCCGGGAGCTCCTCGACGAACGTCGACAGCGCCTGGCGGTAGCGCCGCAGCGAGGCCAGCGACACCCACTCCTCGGGCCCGTGGTGCCCGCCGCCGACGGGGCCGAACTCGACCGCCGGGATGCCGGCCTCCAGGAACGCGACCGCGTCGCTGGCGCCGTCGCGGCCGATCGACAGCGCGTCGCCCTCGACGGCGCGCCCGACCGCGTCGCGCAGCGCGAGCACGTACGGGTTGGAGCGCGACACGATCGCGGGCGCGCGCGTGAAGCAGCGCACGATCTGCAGGTCGGGGATCGAGCGGATCTGCGCGAGCAGGTCGCCGGGGTCCTGGTTGGGCAGGTAGCGGATGTCGACGTCCATGAAGCAGGTGTCGGGCACCTTGTTGAACACGTCGCCGCCGGCGATCCGCGCGAGGTTGATCGAGGGGCGGTCGAAGAGGTCGGAGCTCATGCGGCTGAACGGGAGCGTCTCGATGCGGCGGAAGACGTCGTAGGCCTTGAGGATCGCGTTGTCGCCCAGCCACGGCGTGGATCCGTGCGCCGCGGTCCCGTTCACTTCGACGCGGACCGCCAGGACGCCTTTCGCCTGGACCCCGATGTGGAGGTCGGTCGGCTCGCCGGTCACCGCGAAGCCGGCGTCGCCGAGGCGGCCGGCGACGAGCGCGTCGATCGAGCGCGAGTCGACGTCGTCGGACTCCTCGTCGGGCACGCACACGAACCGCACGTTCACCGCGTCCTGGTCGGCGACGTCGCGCAGCGCGAGCATCATCGCGGCGAGCGCGCCCTTCATGTCGTAGGCGCCGCGGCCGTACATGCGGTCGCCCTCCACGCGCGGCTCGAACTGGCCCTCGCGCCCCGGGACGACGTCGACGTGGCCGTGCAGGACGACGCGCGGCGCGTCGGGATGGGTGGGCCCGACCTCGGCGAGGACCACCGGCAGCTCCCCGTGCTGGTGGTCGGAGACGCGGATGTCGCGCGACTCCAGCCAGCCCTTCACGAAGCCCGCCGCGGCCCGGATCCCGTCCTGGTTCGAGGTGTCATACGTGATGAGGCGCTCGGCCAGGAGGCGCTCGTCCATCAGCCGCATGGTAGGGAAGCGACCGGTCCCGACCGGCGCGCCCGGACGGGTGTCACCAGGTGCGGATGCGCTCCCGGGTGGTGCGGCGGCCCGCGCGCAGGCGCGCGTCGAGCACGATCGCCCCGGCGGCGTTGACGCGCAGCGGGTTCAGGTCGCCCTCCAGCAGCTCGGGGACGTCCTCGAACAGGCGGGTGAGGCGCAGCACGACCGATTCGAGCGCGTTGCGGTCGGGCTGCGGCATGCCCGCGCGCGCCTCGCGCAGCCACGTCGAGACGACCGGCGAGTCGCCCAGCAGCTCCTCGGCGTCGACGTCGGTCGCGGGCGCCAGGCGGAACGCGACGTCGCCGGGCAGCCCGGCGTGGCGGCCGCCGACGCCGACGCCGGTGACGACGCCGAGGTCGCGGTGGTTGACCGCGCCGACCAGCACGTCGACGCCCGCCCCGGCCAGCGGCTGCACGCTGGCGCCGTGCCACTCGCGGCCGGCGCCGGTCACGCGCTCGCGCAGCGCGTCCCAGCCGGCGCGCACGGCGGTCTCGCCCTCCAGGCCCAGCAGCACCGCGTCGACCTCGGCGGCCTGCGCGGGGGCCGGGAACAGCGCCTTCACGGCGACCGGCCCGTCGATCTCGGCCGCGGCGGCGACCGCCTGGTCGGCGTCGGTGCAGCGGCGCTGGTCGAGCTGCTCGATCCCGTAGGCGTGCAGCAGCGCGCCGACGTCCTCGGGCCCGAGCCACACGTCGTCGCTCCCCGCGTCGGCGAGGACCCCGAGCACGCGCTCGCGGGCGGCCTCGGCGTCGAGGCCCGCGATCGCGGGCCGCTGCCCCATCGGCCGCGACAGCCACGCCCGGCGGTCGGCGGCGAGCGCGAGCACCTGCGCGCACGCCTCCGGGAAGCGGAAGTTCGGGACGGTGCCGCGCGCGGCGGCCATCCGCCCGTCGGCGCGGACCACCGACGCGGCGACCGGCTTGGTGCGCGGCGGCGGCGGGGCCGGGCCGCCGGCGCTCTCCGGCGCCGGCTCGGGCTCCAGGGCCGCGAGCATCTCGTCGGGCGACACGCCGGCGAGGTCCACGGTCAGCACGATCGCCGCGTCGACGCCCTCGTCGGCGAGGACCGCCTTCAGCGCGGCGCGCAGGTCCGACGGCGCGGCCGAGATCCCGAGGTCGACCGGGTTGGTCGTGCGGTCGGCGTGCGGCACCGCCGCCTCGATCGCCGCCGACGTGGCCGGGGCCAGCGGCGCGACCGTGAGCCCGCGGCTGAGGCACGCGTCGGCGGCGAGCGTGCCCAGGCCGCCGGAGTTCGTGACGACGGCGACGCGGCGCCCGGCCGGGAGCGGCTGGCGCTCGAGGAGCGCGGCGGCGTCGAACAGCGCCTGGGCGCCCTCGACGCGCAGCACGCCCGCCTGGCGGAACAGCGCGTCGAAGACGGCCTCGCCGCGCAGCGCCCGGCCGGTGCTGGAGCCGTCGGCGGCGGCGACGTCGCCGTCGCGGTGGCCCTTCACCGCGACGATCGGCTTGCGGCGCGACACGCGCCGCGACAGCATCGAGAAGCGCCGCGGGTTGCCGAAGGACTCCATGTACAGGGCGATCGCGGCGACGTGGTCGTCCTCCTCCCACCACTCGAGCAGGTCGTTGGTGGAGACGTCGGCGCGGTTGCCGAGCGTGACGAAGCTGGCGACGCCCAGGCCGCGGCCGACCGCCTGCCCGAGCAGCGCGATCCCCAGCGCGCCCGACTGCGACGAGATCGCCAGCCGGCCGGGCTTCGGGCGCAGCGTCCCGAGGGTCGCGTTCAGCGCGACGTCCGGGTCGGTCGACAGCACGCCGAGGCTGTTGGGGCCGATCAGGCGGATGCCGTGGTCGCGGGCGAGGTCCAGCAGCGCGTCCTGGCGGCGGCGGCCCTCCTCGTCGCGCTCGGCGAACCCGGCCGAGACGACGATCAGGCCGTGCACGCCGGCGCCGGCCGCGTCGCGGGCGACGTCGAGGACCTCGGTGGCGGGCACGGCGAGGACCGCCACGTCCGGGGTCTCGGGGATCTCGGACACGCGCGTGTAGGCGCGGACCGAGTGCACGACCTTGGCCTGGCGGTTGACGGGCGTGGCGATGCCGGTGAAGCGGCCGTCGAGCAGGTTGGCGAAGATCGTCCCGCCGACGCTGCCGGGCGCATTGGAGGCGCCGACGACCGCGACCGACGTCGGCGCCAGCAGCGGGCGCAGGGACGCGACCGTCGCCAGGTGGTCGCGCTCGGCGATGCGCTCGGCCAGCGTCTCGGTCGGGCGGATGTCCAGCGACAGCTCGACGACGCCCTGGCTGGCGGTGCGCTTCACCGCGAAGCCGGCGCTCGAGAACACGCCGAGCATGCGCCGGTTCTCCGACATGACCGAGGCGTCGAAGCGGTCGATCCCGTGCTCGGCGGCGTGGGCGGCGAGCTGCTCGAGCATGCGGGTGCCCAGCCCGCGGCCCTGCTCGCTGGCGAGGACGGCGAACGCGACCTCGGCGGCGCCGAGCTCGCGCAGCCGCTCGTAGCCGGCGACCGCGACGATCTCGCCCTCGCGGTGGGCGAGCAGCGCGACGCGGCTCTCGCCGTCGGCGGCCGCGTAGTGCGCGGCGACGCGATCGGAGCGCACGTGGCCGTGGAAGCGCAGGTAGCGGCTCTCGGGGTCGAGGCGGTCGAAGAAGTCCTTGATCGCCGGCTCGTCGGCGGGCTCGGGCGCGCGCAGCCGCAGGACGCTGCCGTCGCGCAGGATGACGTCGCGAACGAGCTGTCCCATGGCGGGCAGCCTACGTGGCGGCGCGGTGCGCCTCCCGCTCGCGCAGCTCGATGCGGCGGATCTTGCCGGTCAGCGTCTTGGGCAGGTCGGCGACGAACTCGACCTGCCGTGGGTACGCGTACGCCGAGTGGCGGTCGCGCACGAAGGCGCCGATCTCGCGGCCGAGCTCCTCGGACGGCTCGTAGCCGGCGGCGAGCACGACGAACGCCTTCACGACGGTGCCGCGGCGCGCGTCGGGGGCGGCCACGGCGGCCGCCTCGGCCACCGCCGGGTGCTCGAGGCAGGCGGACTCGACCTCGAACGGGCCGATCCGGTAGCCGGCGGAGATGATCACGTCGTCGGCGCGCCCGGCGTACCAGACGTAGCCGTCCTCGTCCTGGGTGGCGGCGTCCTTGGTGTGGAACCACTCGCCGCCGAACGTCTCGGCCGTGGCCTCGTCGTTGTTCCAGTAGCCCAGCGGCCAGTGCGGGTTGGAGCGGGCGCGCAGGCAGATCTCCCCGCGCTCGCCCTGCGGCACGGGCCGCTCGTCCTCGTCGAGGATCTGCACGTCCCAGCCGGGCATCGGGCGGCCCATCGACCCCTCGCGCACCTCCATCCACGGGAAGTTCGCGCACAGCGGATAGGACTCGCTGAGCCCGTAGTAGTCGAGCACGGTGACGTCGTACTGCTCGCGGAACCAGCGGATCGCCTCGGGGTTGAGCGGCTCGCCCGCGCTGCAGACGCGCCGGAAGCGCTGCGGGAAGCGGGTGCGCGCGTCGCCGATGCCCATCATCGAGCGGATCGCGGTCGGGGTCGCGAAGACGTTCGTGACCCCGTGGCGGGAGAGGACGTCGAGCTGGCGCTCGGGGTCGAAGCCGCCCTGGCGCTGCAGGACGACCTGGACGGCGCCCAGGCGCCACGGGCCGAGCAGCGGCGCGATGCCGGCCGCCCACGCCCACTCGCCCATGCCGTGGAAGCGCTCACCGTCCTCCACCTCGTGGCAGTAGGCGAACTCCTCGTGGGCGAGCAGGTAGCGATGGGCGTGCAGGATGCCCTTGGCCAGGCCGGTCGTGCCGGACGTGTAGTAGAGCTGGGCGGGGTCGTCGGCGCGGGTGTCGACGGTGGCGAAGTCGGTGGGCTGGGCATCGGCCTCGTCGAGGAGGAGCACGTTCGCGCCGAGCGCGGCAAAGCGCTCGCGGTGGGCGTCGTCGGTGACGAGCAGCTTGGCGCCGGAGTCCTCGAGGCGGTGGCGGATTCCCTCGTCGCCGTAGAGCACCGACATCGACAGCAGGATCGCCCCGGTCCGGTAGACGGCCATGAACGTGGCGGCGGCGTCGACGGTCGCCGGCAGCACGACGGCGACGCGATCGCCCGGCTCGACACCGTGGGAGGCGAGCAGGTGCGCGATCTGGGCGCTGCGGTCCTGGAGCTCGCCCCAGGCGACGTGCGTCACGCGCCCCGACGGGTCCTCGTGGGTCATCGCGAGCTTGTCGCGCGGGTGGCGCTCGCAGACGTCGCGGCAGATGTTGTAGCGCTCGGGCACGCGCCAGCGGTGCGCGTCCACGACCTGCTCGTACGTCGGCATCGGGCCCTCTCCCCCTGGGATCGCTTGGCGGATCCCTACCCGATCCGGCGGGTGACGCGCACGCGGCCGCGGGGGCGCTCAGTCGCCCGCGACCAGCGCGCCCGCGCGCAGGTCGCTCGGGGTGCACCCGTACGTCTCGCGGAACACGCGGCTGAAGTGGGCCGGGTTGGGCAGCCCCCAGCGGCGGGCGATCTCGGAGATCGTCTCGTGCGCGAGCGCGGGGTCGCACAGGTCGCGGCGGCAGGCCTCCAGGCGCCGCGCGCGGACGAAGTCGGTGACGGTGAGGCCCTCGTCGGCGAACAGCTTCTGCAGGTAGCGCGTCGAGACGTGGTGGCGGCGCGCCAGGGACTGCAGGCCGAGGTCGGGGTCGCCGAGGTTGGCCTCGACGTGCGCCTTCACCTGCGCCAGCAGCGCCGCGCCCGACGCCGCGCGGGTGCCGGCGGGCGTCAGCGCGTCCTGCGAGTGCACGGCGCGCACGAGCGCGATCAGCGCATCGGCCAGGTCGCCGCGGTTGACCGCCGGTCCTGCGGCGCTCTCGGCGTCGAGCGTGCGCCAGGTCTGGCGCAGCATCTCGGTCGTCATCGCGCCCAGCGGCGAGTCGCCCGGCAGGCGCCGCGCGGTCTGGCGCGAGATCGCGTCGGCGCGGGCGCCCAGCAGCGCGCGCGGCATGCTCAGCAGCATCAGCTCGAACGGCTCCAGGTGCGTGGCCCGGAACGGGCGCGAGCTCTCCCAGCTCGACAGGTCGCCGACCCCGAAGCCGGCGGTCCGCCCGCCCTGCTCGATCCGCGACCGCCCCCGCAGCGCGAGCGCGATCAGCAGCACCTCCGGGTCGTAGGCGCGGATGTCGACGCCGGTGCGCAGCCCCACGCCGTGGTCGCTGACGAGCCGGAACAGCTCGATCGGCCCGACGTGGTGGCGCTCGATGCGGCTGGACGTCAGCGCGCCGCCGCCCGCGTGCATCGGGAAGAAGATCCGCTCGCAGGCCTCGCCCCAGCGCTCCGGGCGCTCGTCCGGCGCAAGCGTCGTCGTGTCGAACAGCAATGCCATGGCCCGAAATCCCGCCGGCTCCGGCCGGCGTCCTCTCCGGGCCAGGATACCTGCGGGCGTCAGAGCAGATCGAGGAGGTCGTCCACCCCGTGGACGAACAGATCGGGCCGCTGGCCCTCGGGCACCGTCTCGATGTCGATGTCGCCGGTCGTGCCGGTGCGCACGAGCACCGTCTTCGAGCCGCCCATGCGACCCAGCCGGATGTCGAGCGCCACGTCGTCGCCGATCACCGCCAGCTTCGTCGCCGGCAGCCCGAAGTACGTGCGCATCTCCTCGACGGCCACCCGCGACGGCTTGCCCACGACCTTCGGGCGCGTCTCCGACACCTTCGCGATCCCCGCCGTGATCATCGCCCCGCGGCTGAAGATCAGGCCGTTGGCCCCCATGTAGCCGGCCACGTAGCTTCCGGTCAGCAGCGGCGCCCCGCGCGTGACGGCCCGCGCCGCCCGCTCCATCTGGGCCAGGTCGATCGTGCCGTCGACGTGCGTGACGAGCACGACGCGGGCGTCGTCCTCGTCCGTCAGCGGCACGCCCGCCGCCGCCATCCGCTCCCGCGTGGCCGGCGTCGCGAACAGCATCACCGGCTCGCCCTCGTGGTACCGAGCCAGGTACGTCAGCGCGCTCTCGACGGGCGTGATCACCTCGTCGTCCTCGAGCGGCAGGCCGTCCTCGCGCAGCCCGCGCGCCAGCTCCCAGGCCGGCACGTGGCTGCCGTTCGTGAACAGCACGAACCGCCGGCCCGACGCCCGGATCGCCTCGAGGATCTCGACGGCCCCGGGCAGGGGCCGGCCGCGGCCGTCGGGGCCGCGGTGGACGAGCGTCCCGTCCACGTCGAACACGAAGCCCTGCACGTCGTCAAGTCGCACGTCGCCACACCACCGTCTCTCCGTCCTTGGCCATCGAGAAGTGCGCGATCGACGGGCGTGCCTCGAGCTCGCGCAGCAGCGTCACCAGCGGCGAGCGGCCCGGCCGCGCGGCGGGCGGCGGCGCCGGCTTGCCGCGGTTGGCGACCATCGCGTCGACCTGCTCGGCCGGCATCGTCAGGCGCAGCAGCAGCTCCTCGTCGGAGATGCGCCGCCCGAAGCGCTCGCGCGCGCCCTCGAGCGTCACCGGCGTGGGGTCGCGCAGGCGCTTGGCCTGCGGGCGCGCCAGCACCTTCTCGGCGATCGCCGGGTCGACCGGCGCGGGCGGGTCGCCGTAGTGGCCGAGGAAGAAGCGGACGGTCTCGTCGGACACGTTCGCCCACCGCTCGCCGTCGATGATGTTGCGCGTCGCCTGGCTGAGCACGAACTGCGACACCGGCGTCACGAGGATCGGGTAGCCCATCTCGTGGCGGACGCGCACGACCTCCTCGAGCACCGCGTCGAACAGCTCGGGCCGGCGGATCTCCTCCAGCATCCGCTTCGTCGTGGAGACCATCCCGCCGGGGAGCTGGTGGGTGTAGTAGCCGAGGTCGAGCTCGCCCGGCGCGCCCGCCGGCAGCCCCTTGGCCTCGCGGATCGCCTCGAAGTGCGCGGCCACCTCGGCCTGCGCCTCCAGGTCGAGGCGGTGCGAGAAGCCGGCCGCCTCCAGGTTGCCGACCGTGTTGGCGACCTCGGGCTGCGACGTCCCGCGCGACAGCGGGCCCGACGCGGTGTGCACCACCTGGAAGCCGGCCTTCACGCCCTCGACGTACACGAGCGGCGCCAGCCCGATCGTGCAGTGGCTGTGCAGCTCGGCGGGCCGGTCGCCCGCGGCCTTCACGAAGTGCGGCGCGAGCTCGCGGACCGCGTCGGGAGTGAGCAGGCCGCCCGGGTCCTTCAGGTACAGGCGGTCCATCTCCTCGCAGTCGGCCATCGCCGCGGCGCGCTCGGCGTAGTAGGCGTGCGTGTGGACCTCGCTGATCGAGTACGTCAGCCCGATCACGATCTCCTCGATCCCCTCGCGGCGGGCGAGCGCGGCGACGCGCTTCAGCCGCTCCGGGTCGTTGGAGGGGTCGGCGACCTGCACCCGGCGGATGCCGTTGCGCGCCACGAGGCGGAACGACATCGCCATCACGTCCTCCTCGGCCGGCACCCACGTGATGAAGCGCATGCCGGTCGTGATCATGCTCAGCGGCGTGTTGGGCATCGCCGCGCTGACCTGGCGCAGGCGCTCCCACGGGTCCTCCTGGTGGAAGCGCACCGACACCGCCATGTGCGTGCCGGAGGTGAAGTCGACGGCGTGGTAGCCGACGCGGTCGAGCGTCGGGGCGATCGCGAGGACGTCCTGCGTGCGCAGCCCGGTCGCGCTCCAGAGGCTCTGGTTGCCGTCGCGCGGGGTCGTGTCGACGACGTCGACGAGGCGGCTCATGCGGCGTCCGGCTCCACGCGGAACAGCGGCTGGCCGTACTCGACGAGCGTCGCGTTGTCGGCGCAGACCTCGGCGATCGTGCCCGCGACCCCGGCCTCGATCGAGTTCATCATCTTCATGACCTCGACGATCGCGACGACCGTGTCGGGCTCGACGCGGCTGCCGACGTCGACGAACGGGTCGCGGCCGGGCGCCTCGGCCCGGTAGAAGGTGCCGAGCATCGGCGCCTCGATCGTGACGAGGCCGTCGGCGGCGGGCGCCGTCGCGGGCGGGTCCGCGGGCGCGGCGGGCGCGGCCGCGGGCGCACCCGGCGCGGCAGGCGCGGGCGCAGCCACCGCCGTCGCCACCGGAGCGGCCGTCTGCTGCGCCCCGGCGCGCGCCACGTACAGCGACAGCCCGTCGCGCTCCAGCCGCAGCTCGTCGACCTGCGACTCGTCGATGATCCGCAGGATCTCGCGGACGTCCTCGTCGGTGAGCGCCATCGGCGTCAGCGCTGCCCGCCGTCCGACGACCGCACGCCGAACGTCGCCATCACCATCGACATCGCGTCGCCGCCCGCCGGCTTCTCGGCGGCCGGCTTGGTCGTCGTCACCGGACGCGACTGGACGATGAACACGCCCTCGGGCACCTCGGCGTCGCGGGCGATCGCCCACTCGATGTCCTGCGGGCTGCCGAAGTAGCGCTCCACGCGGCGTCCGACCTCGACGAGCGCGGCGATCGCGGCCTCGTCGAGGCAGCGCGCGTCGCGCCGCTCGGCGGGCACGTCGACGCGCACGGCGCCGCGCCCGCGCGGGTCGGGCACGTACTCGAGCTCCTTGCTGTGGATGTGCTCGCGCACGACCTCGCCGGTGACCTTGCTGACGAGCAGGTCGTCGGGCGTCACCTCGCCGCCGACGACGGCCAGGCCCAGGCCCCAGGACGCGTTCAGCGCGATCATGCTGCGGTCGCCGCTGACCGGGTTGCAGGTGAACATGACGCCCGACACGCCGGCGTCGACCATGAGCTGCACGGTCACGCCCATCGCCGGCTCGGGCGCCGAGGCCAGCCGCGCGCGATAGCTGATCGCGGTCGGGCTGAACAGGCTGACCCAGCAGTCGCGCACCGCGTCGCAGACGTGGCCGGCGCCGCGAACCCACAGGTAGGTCTCCTGCTGGCCGGCGAACGTCGCCTCCTCGCTGTCCTCGCCCACCGCGCTGGAGCGCACGGCGACCGGCGGCTCGGGCTCGCCCGCCGCCCGGGCCACCTCCGCGTAGCGGGCGGCGATCTCCTCCTCGACCGCGGTGGGGATCGGCGCGTGGCGCATCGCCTCGCTGATCGTGCGCGACGCCGCCGACACGGAGTCGACGTCGCCGATCGTCATGTGCGACAGCGCGTCGTCGATCGTGCGCTGCAGGCCCGACTCGCGCACGAACGCGTGGAACGCGCTCGTCGAGAGGGCGAACCCGGGCGGGACCGGGATCCCGCCCGCCAGCAGCTCGCCGAGGCTGGAGCTCTTGCCGCCGAACGCCGGCTCGTCGGCGGCGCGCAGCGCGTCGAGCGTCTGGGTGTGCGGCGCCTCGGCCATCAGCCGTCGCCGTCCCCGTCGAGGATCGTCACGACGCCGTTGGTGCCGTCCACGCGCACCTTCTGGCCGGTCTTGATCGTCGCGGTCGCGCGGCCGGTGCCGACGACGGCCGGCAGCCCGTACTCGCGGCAGACGATCGCCGCGTGCGACATGACGCCGCCGACGTCGGTGACGGTCGCCGAGATCTTCGAGAAGATCGGCGCCCACGCCGGCGACGTGCTGCCGCAGACGAGCACCTCGCCCTCGCGCACGTCGCCGATCTGGTCGACCGAGCGCACGACGCGCGCGACGCCCTCGATCGTGCCCGGCGACGCGGCCGCGCCGTTCAGCGACGACCCGCCCTCGACCTGGCTGGCCCAGTCGCGGACGCGCTCGTCGGTGATGCCCCACAGCATGATCAGCGTCGGGTCCATCACCTTCTCGGGCGCGGTGCCGAGCGCCGGCGGCGGATTCCACTCCTTGAAGCGCTCCAGGATCTCCTTGCGGCGCGCGACGATCGGCGGCCAGTGGGTGGGGCCGGCCGGCTTGCCGCCCGTCGCCCACGTCAGCGTCAGCTCGTCGAGCGCCGAGGCGACCTCGTGGCGGGTGAGGTGGAAGACGTCCTCCCCGTCCTCGAGGAACCCGTTGCGGGCCAGCAGCGCGCCGAACTCGCGGATCTTGTTCCACCAGCTCGTCAGGAACCAGTAGTCGCAGAAGAACTTGTGCTCCTCGACGTACGGGAACACCTTGCGCGACAGGTTCAGCAGGTCGTCGAACGTCGCCTGCGCGTCCGCGTCCAGCAGGTCGCGGTAGCCGTTGGCGAGGCGGTCGCGCTCCTCGCGGATCTGCTCGGTCGGGCGCTCGATCTCCTGCCCCGCCTGCAGCGCGGCGACGTGGCCGATGAGCGACGCGTACGGGATGCTCGGCTCGTCGAGCCAGGAGCGGTAGAAGTGGTACAGGCCGTCGCCGGTGGCCATGTGGAACCACGGCTCCTTGACCTGCTCGAGCTCCTCCAGCCACGCGCGGCCGGCCTCGGTGGTGGCCAGCTCGGCGTCGATCTCCTCGGGCGTGCGGCCCTGGCGGAACGCGCCGTCGACGCCGGTCTCGATCGCCAGCCGCGCCAGGCGCCGCAGCTCCTGGTCGGGGCGGAACAGGATGACGTCGATGCCCGCGACCATCTGCGCGATGTGCTGGTCGGGGATGTCGGGCAGGTTGGCCTTGCAGAACTCGGCCAGCGTCGCGTACGCGCCGTAGCCCAGCAGCAGCAGCTCGAAGTGGTGCTGCCACATGAGGTCGCCCATCCGCAGCGTGCGGCTGTAGGCGTCCTGCACCCGGTAGAAGCTCGTGTTCTGCTCGCCGGTGACGACCTCGTCGGGCTCGTACTCGGGCAGGTCGGGGACCTCGAGCGCGGCCAGCTCGGCGATCAGCTCCTCCATGTTGGAGCGCCACTTGCCGTAGAGCTCGTCCCAGTTCTCGTAGTAGTAGCCGGCGCGCTTCTGGAAGACCTCGGCGCGCTCGGCGACCTTCTCGGGATCGAGGACCGGGTTGCCGGTGATGTAGATGTAGCCGTTGACGACGCGCCAGTCGATGCCCATCGCCGGCGGCACCGCGAACACGCGGTTCTGCCACGAGCCGATCCCCTGGTAGGGCGAGTCGATGCAGACGACGTCGAACGCCGGCATCGGCTCGGGGAAGTGCATCGAGTTCCAGAACCAGAAGCGGCCCTCGTCCGCCTCACGGCGCGATTCCAGGAACCGCCCGTAGTACGGGTACATCTCCTCCCAGCCCTCGCAGCCGGGAAGCGTCTCAACCTCGTACGGGCTCGGGAAGGACCCGGTGGCGGGCGTCGTCGAAGCCATGCGCTCTCTCCTCCTTGCTTCCCGTCGATGGTAGGCGTGCACGCGCATGCAGGGCTAGCACACGCGCGCACACCTGCTGTGCCGCGGGCGAACAGTTCGCCCGCGGCCGTCAGCCCCAGACGGTCTCGGCGACCTCGGCGACCAGGCGCAGCTTGCGCTCCTGGTCCTCCTCGGAGATCGGGTTGCCGTCGGCGATCGAGGCGAACCCGCACTGGGTCGAGACGCCGAGCTGCTCGCGCGGGAAGTGGCGGGCGGCGTCGTCGACGCGGGCGGCGATCGCCTCGCGCGGCTCCTCGCCGGCGCGCTTGGTCGACACGAGCCCGAGCACGACCTGGCGGTCGTCGGGCGCCTGCGCGAGCGGCTCGAACGTGCCGGAGCGGTCGTCGTCGTACTCGAGCAGGTAGGCGTCGAACGCGCCGGCGCGCTTGAACAGCGCCTCGGCGATCTCGTCGTAGCCGCCGCTGGCCATCCACATGCCGGCGTTGTTGCCGCGGCACAGGTGGATCGCCAGGCGCACGCCGCTGATGCCCTCGACCATGCCGTTGATGAGGTCGATGCCCTCGGTGAGCATCCGCTCGGGCGGCATGCCGCGCGACTCGGCCCACTCGCGCACGCGCGGGTCCACGAGCGTGGCCAGCTCCGGCGCGTCGACCTGGATGTACTCGCAGCCGAGCGCGACGAGCTCCTGGACCTCCGAGCGCCCGACCTCGGCGGCCGCCGCGAACATCTCGAAGGCGTCCTTGTAGACGGCCTTCGTGTAGCGCGGGTTCCACAGCCCGTAGAGGATCATCGGGCTCGGCACGGTCACCTTCAGCGGCTTGCGCGCCCGGGCGCGGGCGTAGCTGTACTCCTCGGCCACCAGCGAGCGCTTCTTGCGCAGCGGTCCGGTGACCGCCGTCGGCAGGACCCAGTCGAGCTCCCCCTCGGGATTCGCCCACGGCATCGGGTTGCCGTGCTCGACGACCTCGATGCCCTCGACGGTCTCGGTGATCGGGCCCATGAACATGAAGCGGCGCAGCTCGCCGTCGGTGACGACCTCGACGCCGGAGCCCTCCTGCGTGGCGATCACCTGGTCGACGGCGCGATCCTCGATGCGCTTGAACTCCGCCGGGCTGAGGGTCCCCGCCTCGAGCGCGGCCCGCGCCCCGGCGAGGTAGGTCGGGCGCAGCATCGAGCCGACGACCTCCGCTCGGAACATTCTCTCCTCCTTGTGCGATCCGACGTGACCGCCGCGATCGTACGGACGCGCGGCCGCGGGCGCTGGCCTGTGCGCGCCCAGCGCTGTGCCGGGCGCGCACTCCTACTCGGCGCGCGTCGTGTGCATGACACCCCTATGACGAACGAGCCGCCCCGGCGGGGACACCCGAGAACGACCGAGGCCCCGCACCAGGCGGGGCCTCGGACCAGACTGCGGATGCGCCGGCGCGGCGTCAGCCGCGGGCGATGCCCAGGAAGGCCTCCCAGCGGCGCTTGTCGCGCTCGGCGACGCGGTAGGCCTCGGAGTCCTCCTCGGCGTCCGCCATGGCCTTCTCGGCGGCCGACAGGCGCTCCTCGAGCTGGGCGACGTCGAGCTCGTCGGGGGCGTGCGCCTCCTCGACCAGCACGAGAGCCCGGTTCTCGGCGACCTGGAGGTAGCCCTCGCCCTGCGCGAAGCGGACGATCTCCGACTCCGTGCGGTACAGCCGCAGCTCGGTCGGGTCGAGCATCGCCAGCAGCGGCTGGTGATGCGCGAGCACGCCGATCGAGCCGACGGCCGTGCGGGTCGCGAGCATCTCGACCTCGTCGTTGAAGACCTCCCCCTCGGGGGTGAGGACCTCGACCTGGAACTTGGACTTGGCCACGCGCTAGGCCTCGTTCGCCGCCTCGACGACCTCGTCGATCGTGCCCTTCAGCAGGAAGTGCGACTCGGGGATGTCGTCGTGCTTGCCCTCCAGGATCTCCTGGAAGCCGCGGATCGTCTCGGCGATCGGCACGTACACGCCCGGCGTGCCCGTGAACGCCTCCGCGACGTGGAACGGCTGCGACAGGAAGCGCTCGATGCGGCGGGCGCGACCGACGATCAGCTTGTCCTCGTCGGAGAGCTCGTCGATGCCGAGGATCGCGATGATGTCCTGCAGCTCCTTGTAGCGCTGCAGGATCTCCTTGACCCGGTTGGCGACCGTGAAGTGCTCCTCGCCGAGGATGTCGGCCTTGAGGATCGTCGAGGTCGAGTCGAGCGGGTCGACGGCCGGGTAGATGCCCTTCTCCGCGATGCTCCGCGACAGCGTCGTCGTCGCGTTGAGGTGGGCGAACACCGACGCCGGGGCCGGGTCGGTGAGGTCGTCGGCCGGCACGTAGATCGCCTGGATCGAGGTGACCGAGCCCTTGCGGGTCGACGTGATCCGCTCCTGGAGCTGGCCCATCTCGGTCTCGAGCGTCGGCTGGTAGCCCACCTGCGAGGGCATGCGGCCCAGCAGCGCGGACACCTCGGAGCCGGCCTGCACGAACCGGAAGATGTTGTCGATGAACAGCAGCACGTCCTGGCCCTCGATGTCGCGGAAGTACTCCGCCATCGTCAGGCCCGACAGCGCCACGCGCATGCGCGCGCCCGGGGGCTCGTTCATCTGGCCGAAGACGAGCATCGTCTTGTCGATGACGCCCGACTCGGTCATCTCCTGCCACAGGTCGTTGCCCTCGCGCGAGCGCTCGCCCACGCCGCAGAACGCCGACAGACCGCCGTGCTCGGCCGCCAGGTTGTGGATCAGCTCCTGGATGAGCACGGTCTTGCCGACGCCGGCGCCGCCGAACAGGCCGACCTTGCCGCCCTTGGCGTACGGCGCGAGCAGGTCGACGACCTTGATGCCCGTCTCGAACATCTCGGTCGTCGGGGTGAGGTCCTCGACCGTCGGGGCGGGACGGTGGATCGGCCAGCGCTCCTCGGCCTGGATCGGCTCGCCGAGGTCGATCGGGTCGCCGAGCAGGTTGAAGATGCGGCCGAGCGTCGCGCGCCCGACCGGCACCGTGATCGGCTCGCCGGTGTCGATGACCTCGGTGCCGCGCGACAGGCCGTCGGTGGTGTCCATCGCCACCGCGCGGACGCGGTCGTCGCCGAGGTGCTGCTGCACCTCGCAGACCAGCACCTCCTCCTCGGAGCCGGCGGAGATGCCCTCGGCCTCCTCGGAGCGGTTGGCGTCGCTGCGCTTGATGTGCAGCGCGGTGTTGATCTCGGGCAGCTCGTCGGGGAAGACGGCCTCGATGACGACGCCCTGGATCTCCTCGATCCGCCCGACGTTCTGCTTGACCTGAGTCTCAGTAGCCAAAGTAAATCTCCTCTTTCGTCCTCCGTCCTCGCAAGCTCGGACCTCGGACGACGTCACTCATGAAATCGATTCGGCGCCGGCCACGACTTCCATGATCTCCTGGGTGATGTCCGCCTGACGGGCCCGGTTCATCTCCAGCGTCAGGTCGTCGATCAGCTCGCCGGCGTTCTCCGACGCGTTGCGCATCGCCGTCATGCGCGCGCCGTGCTCGGACGCGGTCGACTCCAGCAGCGCGCGGAAGATCGAGATCTCCACGTAGTCGGGCACCAGCCGCCGCAGGATCTCCTCCGGCTCGGGCTCGTACTCGACGAGCGAGCGGGCGTGCTCGCGCTCCTCGTCCTCGTCGCCCTCGGGCTCGGCCTCGAGGATCGTGGCCTGCTGCAGCGGCAGGAGCGTCTCGCGGCGCACCTCCTGGGTGAGCGCCGAGACGTAGCCGTTGTAGAACACCTCGACGAGGTCGACCTCGCCGTCCACGTAGGCGGCCATGAGGCCCTCGGCGATGTCGCGCGCGTCGGCGTAGGCGGGACGGTCGGTGAAACCGACCCACTCGCCGCGCGGATCGCGGTTGCGGAAGCGCAGCGTCGACACGCCGCGGCGCCCGGAGGCGAAGAACACGACCTTGCGGCCCTCCGCCTCGTGCTCCGCGGCGGCGCGCAGGCCGGCGCGGATGATCTGCGAGTTGAACGCGCCGGCCAGGCCGCGGTCGCCGGTCACGAGCATGATCCCGACCGTCTCGACCGACTCGTGCTCGTTGAGGATCGGCAGCGACGGCACGTTCTCGGCCGCCGCGGCCGCCTGGCGGGTCATGCGCCGGATCGCGCCCGCGTAGGGCCGCAGCGCGGCGATGCGCTGCTCGGCCCGGCGCAGGCGCGCCGCCGCGACCATCTGCATGGCGCGCGTGATCTTCTCGATGTTCTGGACCGAGGTGATCCGGTTCTTGACGTCGCGCTGGGAGGCCATCAGGCGACCGCGGCCTCCGGCTCGCGCTCGTCGCCGGACGCGGACTCGCGGTGCGTGACGCGCTCGGAGTCGGCGGCCTCGACCGGCTGGCCGTCCTCGTCGAGGTCGTAGCCGAAGTCGTCGGCGAACTCGGCGACGGCCTTCTTGACGGCCTCCTGGGTCTCGTCGGACCAGTCGCCGCCGGCGATCGTCTCCAGCAGGCTCGCGTTCTCGGCCCGCATCCGCGCGGTCAGCGCGTTCAGGAACTCGGGGACGCGCTCGACCAGGATGCGGTCCACGTAGCCGTTGGCGGCCGCATAGATCTGCACCACCTGGTCCTCGACCGGCAGCGGCGAGCGCTCGGCCTGGTTCAGCGTCGCGACGAGGCGGTCGCCGCGGGCCAGCGTCTGCTGCGTCGAGGCGTCCAGGTCGGAGCCGAACTGGGCGAACGCCTCCAGGTCGCGGTACTGCGACAGGTCGATCTTCAGGCGGCCGGCGATCTTGCGCATCGGCGTGACCTGCGCGCTGCCGCCCACGCGCGACACCGAGATGCCGACGTTGATGGCCGGGCGCACGCCCGAGTAGAAGAGCTTCGGCTCGAGGAAGATCTGGCCGTCGGTGATCGAGATGACGTTCGTCGGGATGTAGGCCGACACGTCGCCGGCCTGCGTCTCGATGATCGGCAGCGCGGTCAGCGAGCCGGCGCCCAGGTCGTCGTTGAGCTTGACGGCGCGCTCCAGCAGGCGGCTGTGCAGGTAGAACACGTCGCCCGGGTAGGCCTCGCGGCCCGGCGGGCGGCGCAGGAGCAGCGACATCTGCCGGTAGGCGTACGCGTGCTTGGTGAGGTCGTCGTAGACCGCCAGCGCATGGCCGCCCTTGTAGAGGAAGTACTCGGCCATCGCGCAGCCCGCGTAGGGCGCCATGAACTTGATCGGCGCGGCCTCGTCGGCGCCGGCGGCGACGATGATCGTGTTCTCCAGCGCGCCCGCCTCGGCGAGGGTCTCGGCGATCGCCACGACCGTCGCCAGGCGCTGGCCGATGGCGACGTACACGGAGATGACGCCCGAGTCCTTGTTGTTGATGATCGTGTCGATCGCGATCGCCGTCTTGCCGGTCTGGCGGTCGCCGATGATCAGCTCGCGCTGGCCGCGGCCGATCGGGATCATCGAGTCGATCGCCTTGAGGCCGGTCTGCAGCGGCTCGTGGACCGACTTGCGCTGGACGACGCCCGGCGCCTTGAACTCGGCCGGCCGCGTCTCGGTGGTCTCGATCGCGCCCTTGCCGTCGAGCGGGTTGCCGAGCGGGTCGACGATGCGGCCCAGCAGGGCCTCGCCGACGGGGATCTCGAGCAGACGCCCCGTGCGCTTGACCGTGTCGCCCTCGACGATCTTGTCCCAGGGCCCGAACAGCACGACGCCGACGTTGTCGGACTCGAGGTTCAGCGCCAGGCCGGTGACGTCGTGGGGGAGCTCGAGCATCTCGAAGCTCATGCAGTTCTCGAGGCCGTGCACGCGGGCGATGCCGTCCGCGACCGAGAGGACCGTGCCGACCTCGGTGAGCTCGGCCTGGCCGGCGTCGAGGCCCTCGATGCGGCTCTTGAGGATGGAGGTGATCTCGTCGGGCTTGATCTGCACTGGGGTGTCAGCTCCTGGCGACTTGCTTTCTGAGTGACTCGAGGCGGTTGCGGATGGAGGCGTCGAGGATCGAGTTGCCCACCCGCAGGACGATGCCGCCGAGGATGTCCGGGTTGACGGAGGCGGTGACGTCGACCTTGCGACCGGTCCGCTCTCCGATGGTACGTCCGAGGTCTGCCACGGTCTGCTCGTCGAGCGGGATCGCGCTCGTGAGCTGGACCGGCAGCATCTGGTTCTCCTTGCGCCACAGCGCGTCGAGCTCGCGCCGGATCCGGAAGATCGCCGGCATCCGGTGCTTCTCGACGAGCAGCTCGAGGAAGTTCATGACGGCGTCGGCGGCGCCGTCGATGGCCTTGTGCAGCCCGTCCTTCTTCTCCTCGGTCGAGAAGTACGGCGAGAAGAAGAACGTCTGCAGCGCGCGCTCGGACTCGAGCGCGTCGGCGAACTGCCCGATCTGCTCGCGCACCTCGTCGAGGTCGCCGCGCTCCTTGGCGACCTCGAACAGCGCACGCGCGTAGACGGTGGCGATCTCCTCCACTTACGAGCCCTCTCGCGTGAGGCTCGAGAAGTCCAGCTCGGCGAGGGCCTCGTCGACCAGGCGGCGCTGGTCCTCGGGCGTCAGCGCCTTGCGCGTGACCTTCTCGGTGGCGAGCACGGTGAGGTCGGCGACCTCCGCGCGGATCTCCTGGATCGCGCGGCGCGTCTCGGCCTCGACGTCGCGGCGCGTCTGCTCCATGAGCTCCTCGCGCTGCTTGCGGGCCGCCTCGAGCGACTCGCGCTCGTTGACCTCGGCCGCCTTGCGGGCGCGGGCGATGATCTCCTCGGCCTGCACGCGCGCCTCCTTCAGGCGCTCGCGGTACTCGGCCAGGAGCTCCTCGGCCTCCGCCTTCGTGCGCTCGGACGCGTCGATCGCGTCCTCGATCGCCTTCTGGCGCTTGTCGAGCGCCTCGCCGATGCGCGGAAACGCGAGCTTCCAGAGGACGAACAGGGTCACGCCGAACGCCAGCAGCGTCCAGATCATGATCCCGACGTTCGGGGTGACGAGGAAGTTGCCCCCGCCCTCCTCCTCGGTGGCGGCGAAGACGGTGATGACCGCGTTCATCGCGCTACGCCGACAGGAAGAACGCGATCAGGCCGAAGATGAACGCGTAGAAGACGATCGCCTCGGTCAGGGCGAAGCCCAGCCACTGGATCGACGTGATCTCGTTGCGCATCTCGGGCTGGCGGGTGACCGACTCGATGACCTTGCCGAAGATGTAGCCGACGCCGACGCCCGGGCCGACGGTGCCGAGACCGGCACCCACGCCGAGCGCGATGGCGCGCAGGCCCTTGGCGGTCGCTTCGTCAGCCGCCTGGGCGAGGATGCCGATGCTGTCCAGGTCCACGGTACTCGTAGCTCCTTTGTGTGTCTCTAGTGCTCCTCGGCGACGGCGCCGCCGAGGTAGATCGCGGTGAGGGTTGCGAAGATGAACGCCTGCAGGGTGGCCACCAGGCCGACCTCGAACAGGAAGAAGGCGATCGCCATCGGGACGGTGATGACGCCGAGCGCGGCGATGCCGAGCAGGACGACCAGGCCGCCGGCCATGAAGAGGATCAGCAGGTGGCCGGCCAGGATGTTGGCGAAGAGTCGGACGCTCAGCGAGATGATCCGCACGAAGTGCGAGATGACCTCGATCATGAAGATCGGGCCGGTGGCCGGGCCGGTGACGCCGGCGGGGACCCAGCTCTTCAGGTAGCCGACCACGCCCTTGGCCCGGATGCCCTCGACGTGGTAGGCGAACCACACCATCAGCGTCAGGGTCAGCGGCACCGAGATGTTCGCCGTCGCCGCATACAGCGCGAACGACGGGATCTCCACGCCGAACAGGTCGAACTTGGCGTGCGTGTTCGTCGGCAGCGGGATGTAGCCGATCATGTTCGAGAACCAGATGAACAGGAACAGCGCGCCGACGAACGGGAACCACTTGCGCGCCATGCGGGCGTCCATGTTGCCGCCCGCGATGTTGTTGCGCATGAGCTGGTAGGACGCCTCGACCGCCACCTGCACGCGGTTGGGCCGCTTCTGCATCCGGTTGGCGATGAACAGCATCGTCCAGATCGTGAGCGCCGCGGCCAGCAGCAGGTACAGCACGGCCTTGTTGAACGACAGGTTCAGCGCCCCGATGTGGATCGGGATCCAGTCGTCGAGCTTGAACTCGTCCTGGGGCCGGTAGGCCGTGTTCTGCCCCTCCGACCCGAAGGCGACCCCCAGGACGATGAGGAGCGCCATCGGGGCGAGGACGCCGATGGCGATGATTCCGCGTTTGCTCACGTAGACGGTTGTTCGGTGTCGAAGGGACGGAGGATGAAGGAGGCCGAGAACTGCGCGGTGAAGACCGCGAGGAACAGCACTCCGGCGGCGAGACCCGACGCGTCGTCGACGATGAGGCCGACGGCGAGGATGCTAAGGGCAACGAGCCAGCCGCGCCCGATCATCGAGCCGGTCATGATCCCGGCGACCTTGCGGATGTCGTCGGTCTCGCGCGCCTTGCGGGTCGCGTAGGACGCGATCGCCTTCTGCGCGAGCCACGCGAACGTGGCGGCGCCCCAGCCGGCGATCGGCCAGTCGGCCACCAGGAACACGGGCAGCGCGATCGCGAGCAGCGCGAGGTCCAGGTGGCGGAGGAAGAAGAGCGGATCAGACATCGCGAAAGCGGCTAATGACCACCGCGAGACCGGCGCCGAACCCGACGAAGAGGCCCACGATCGTCAGGGCGGCAGTCGCGTCGAACAGCGACCCGATCCCGGCGCCGACGGCGGCGCAGAGGATGATCGTGGCCAGCAACAGGCTTCCGGCGACGACAGGGCTGCTGCCGCGGCGCGGGCGGCTGGACGGGCTCATCGTCGTGGGGCGCGGTGGAATCGAAATCTGGCATGGCTGAGGGGCGCGCAGGACGCCGGGCGTGGGACGATAGGGACCCGAGGCCGTCCGTGCGCTGCGGGTACGGCGGCAGGATGCGGAGCATAGCGGGTCCGGCGGACTTTGTGACAACTTTGTGACAGTTCGCCCTAAGGGAACCTGATGTGCTCAAAGGCGATGGCGCCGTCGGCGACCACCGCCGCGCCCATCGTGTGGACCGGCTGGCGGCGGCGGTCGGTCGGGGATCCAGGGTTGAAGATCTGGAATGCCCCGTCGGCGCTGCGCTCGTGCAGCGGGATGTGGGAGTGCCCGAAGACCACGGCGGCGCAGTCCGGGAACGCGGCGCGCAGCCGCTCCAGCCGGCCGGTCGCGGGCCCGGCGTCGTGGAGCATCCCGATGCGCAGGGCGCCCTCGAGCTCGACGACCCGGCGCTGCGGCAGGCGCAGCCGCAGCTCGGGCTCGTCGACGTTGCCGCAGACCGCCGCGACCGGCGGGCCGAGCGCGGCGATCTCGTCGAGGACGGCGGCGCTGGCCACGTCGCCGCCGTGGAGGATCAGGTCGGCGGCGCGCAGGCGTTGCACGCACGCATCGGGCAGCCGCCGGGCGCCGCGCGGCAGGTGCGTGTCGCTGATGATCGCGATGCGCACGGCCGCGCCCCCCGGGCGTCAGGTCCCCTCGGTGATCACGGTGTCCTCGTGCGAGTACATCGGCGCGCAGCAGCACAGGAGGACGAGCGGCTCGTCGCCGTCGTTGAACAGCTTGTGCCGGGCGCCGGGCGGGATCACGACGCAGTGGCCGGGACGGACCTCCTGCTCCTCGTCCTCGACGCGCATCCGCCCGTGGCCGGAGACGAAGTAGTACAGCTCCTCGGCGACCACGTGGTAGTGCTCGTCGGTGCTGCCGCCGGGCGGGACCGTGGCCTCGGCGAGCGACTGGTTGACGGACGGGAGGGACACGGCGCCCGCGACCTCGCGGATCGAGGACCCGTCCTTGGTGACGAACGACTCGGCGTCGTCGATGTGCGCGACGTGCATGGGGGCGAAGCGTAGGCCCCGCCCCCATGCGCCGTCACGTGATCCGCTCAGGCGATCGCCCGGCGCGCCGTCTCGCGGTCGACGCGGCGGGCGGCGAGCGCCAGCAGGAGCGCGACGGTGCGCCGCGAGCCCGACGCCGGCCGCTCCGGCGGCGACGGCGGGTGGCGCGTGCGCAGCTCCCGTAGGTGCGTGCGGCCCGGCGGCGGCGCCGCGGCGGACCTATGGCGGATGTTCTCGTAGTCCAACAGCGTGGTGAACACGGGTGGGTCTCCCCTTGGGTCGTGATGGGTGGCGGTGTCGGCCGCCGCCCGTGAGACGGACGGGTCGCCACGAACGTGACGATCGGACTCGCGGGCGGCGCCCGCGGTCCGAGAGACGAGGCTCAGGACGCGAGCGCGCGGGCGGCGACGGCGCCTCGCAGCGCCACCATCCGGTCGGCGACCGGACGGCGCACGGCGATGCACTGGGATGTCGTCGCGAAGCGGCTCATGCGTCTGCTCCTCCCACTCGGGAGTTGCGCGAACGTATCAGTCCGAGCGGGGGATTTCCAGGGCGTCGAACTCGCCGGTCTCGAGCTGCTCGGCGACCTCCTCGTCGGTCGCGTCGGGCCGGCGGCGGCGCAGCAGGCGGCGGAACTTGAGGATCTCCAGGACGTACACGAGGTAGACCGAGGCGGCCAGCGCGACGAGGCCGAGCGCGATCATCAGCACCGACCAGCCGAGGCGGAAGTTGCCGCGGTCGTCGGTGTAGGGAACGAAGCGCAGCGCGAGCGCGAGCCCGGCCTGGATCAGCGTCCACGCGTACAGGTAGAGCACGGCGCGGCGCTGGCTGAAGCCGATGTTGGCCAGGCGGTGGTGGAGGTGCCAGCGATCGGCCGAGTAGACGGGCCGGCGGTACTTCATCCGCTTGAGCACCACGAACGTGGTGTCCAGGAACGGGACGGTCAGCACGAGCAGCGGGAAGATCAGCGCGAGGATCGCGTTCGTCTTCAGCGACCCCTGCACGGCGACGCAGCCGAGCAGCAGGCCGAGCAGCAGCGCGCCCGCGTCGCCCATGAAGACCGACGCCGGGTGGAAGTTCCAGAACAGGAAGCCGAGCGCCGCGCCGCCGACGATCGCGGCGAGCACGCCCGCGCTGTCGCGGCCGAGGTCGAACGCGATGATCGCGAACGTCACGCCGGCGATCGCGCACACGCCGGCGGCGAGGCCGTCGATGCCGTCCGAGAAGTTCACGACGTTCATCACCGCCACCAGGCCCAGCACGGTCAGCGGCGCGCCGAGCCCGCCGAAGTCGATCGGGCCGACGAACGGGATCGTCACGTTCTCGACCGTCACGCCCGATGCGACCGGGATGACCGCGGCCGCGATCTGCCCGACGAGCTTCACCGCGGGCGGCAGGTCGAAGCGGTCGTCGAGCGCGCCGACGAGCGTGATCAGCGCCGCGCCCGCGAGGATGCCGCGCAGCTGCTCGTCCCAGCGCAGGAACAGCGCACAGCCGAACAGGACGCCGGCGAGGATCGCCAGCCCGCCGAGCAGCGGGGTCGGCCGCTCCGACAGCCCCCGCTCGCGCGGGCGATCGACCGCGCCGACGGCCCGCGCGAAGCGCGCGGTCAGCGGCGTGAGCGCGGCCGCCGCGGCGCCGGCCGCGACGAACCCGAGCACGGCGTCGAGGGCATCCATGTCGGCCCGCAGCATCGCAGGCCGGTCGGAGCGCCCGGCCGGCGCTCAGACGGCGGCGGGACTGCTCAGGTGCTCGTAGAGCGGGTAGCGCTCGGCGATCGCGGCGACGCGCTCGGCCAGCTCGTCGCGGCGGTCGGCGAACGCCGGCGTGAGCGCGGCCGCCATCACGTCGCCGATCTCGACGAAGTCGTCGTGCTGCAGCCCGCGGGTGGCCAGCGCCGGGGTGCCGACGCGCAGGCCGCTCGTCACCATCGGCGGGCGCGGGTCGAACGGCACCGCGTTGCGGTTGACGGTGATCCCGATGTCGTGCAGGCGGTCCTCGGCCTGCTGGCCGTCGAGCTCGGACTCGCGCAGGTCGACGAGCGCGAGGTGCACGTCGGTGCCGCCGGTGAGGACGTTGACGCCGTGGCCGGCGTTCAGGAGCGCGGCGGCGACCGCCTTGGCGCCGTCGAGCGTGCGCTGCTGGCGCTCCTTGAACTGGTCGGAGGCGGCGATCTTCAGCGCGACCGCCTTGGCCGCGATCGCGTGCTGCAGCGGGCCGCCCTGCTGGCCGGGGAACACCGCCGAGTCGATCTTCTTGGCGTACTCCGCGCGGCACAGGATCATCCCCGAGCGCGGGCCGCCGAGCGTCTTGTGGATCGTCGTGCCGACGACGTCGGCGTACGGGACCGGGTTGGGGTGCAGCCCGGCGGCGACGAGCCCGGCGAAGTGGGCCATGTCGACGAACAGGAGCGCCCCGACCTCGTCGGCGATCTCGCGGAACCGCGCGAAGTCGAGCTGGCGCGGGTAGGCCGACCAGCCGGCGACGATCATCTTCGGGCGCCGCTCGCGCGCGAGCGCGGCGACCGCGTCCATGTCGATGAGCCCGGTCTCGCGGTCGGTCTCGTAGGCGGCGATGTCGTAGAGGCGCCCGGACACGTTGATCCGCATGCCGTGGGTCAGGTGGCCGCCGTGCGCGAGCGACAGGCCGAGGATCGTGTCGCCGGGCTGCAGGAACGCGTGGTAGACGGCGGTGTTGGCCTGCGCGCCCGCGTGCGGCTGGACGTTGGCGTGCTCGGCGCCGAACAGCGCCTTGGCGCGGTCGATCGCGAGCTGCTCGGCGATGTCGACGAACTCGCAGCCGCCGTAGTAGCGCTTGCCCGGGTAGCCCTCGGAGTACTTGTTGGTGAGCACGCTGCCCTGGCAGTCGAGCACCGCCTGCGGCACGAAGTTCTCGGAGGCGATCATCTCCAGCGTGCTCTGCTGGCGATGCAGCTCCTTGGCGAGGACGTCGGCGATCTCGGGATCGACGTCCGCGAGAGGCCGGTTGAAGTAGTCGGCGGGCAGGTCGGAGCTCACGCGCTCACGGTATCAGCGGGGTCCGCCGTCACCGCCGCCGCCTAGAGGCCGGCGAGGGCGCCCGCGATCGCCGCCTCGGACTCCATCCCCTGGCGGACGATCGACCACTCGCCGCCGCCGGCGAACGCGCGCAGGTCGACGACCGTCGAGGGCGTGCCGGGCAGCTCGCCGGCGTCGAGGACGAGGTCGACGTGCGCGCGCAGCGTCTCGTCGACGTCGGCGACGCGCCGCGCCTCGGGCTGGCCGGAGAGGTTGGCGCTCGTCTGCAGGATCGGCCAGCGCATCGCGCGCAGCGCCGCGGCCGGCGGTGGGAGCGCGGGGACGCGCAGCCCGAGCGTGTCGGGGTCGTCGCCGCACGCGAGCGGGTAGCGGCGGCGCGGGTTGGGCAGCAGCAGCGTCACGCCGCCGGGCAGCAGCGCCTCCATCGCCGAGCGGGCGCGCTCGGGCAGCTCCTCGAGGATGTGGAGGGCGAGGTCCAGCGAGAACAGCATCACCGCGGACGGCTGGCCCAGCGGGCGGTTCTTCAGCGCGTAGAGGCGCTCGATCGCGTCCTCGGTGTCGACGTCGCAGGCCAGCCCGTAGACGGTGTCGGCCGGGAACAGCGCGATGCCGCCCACCGCCATGCAGCGCTCGAAGGTGGCGGCGTCGTCGGCGGTCAGCATCCGACGCTCACCCGCTCGCGCCCGGCGAGGTCGCGCTCGGTGCGCACGGACGGCCAGCCGGCCAGGGACAGGAGCATGCGCACGGCCGGGCCCTGGTCGGCGCCGTGCTCCAGCGCGATCCACGGGACGCGGGCGGTGGCCGCCTGGTCGACGACGCGGCGGATCACGTCGAGCCCGTCCTCGCCGGCGAACAGCGCGCCGGGCGGCTCGTGGCGGGCGATCTCGGGGGCCAGCGCGGCGCCGGTCTCGACGTACGGGAGGTTGGCGACGACCGCGTCCCACTCGCCGTCGGGCAGGCCGTCGGCCTGCAGCCAGCGCACGCGCGCGCCGAGCCGCTCGCCGTTGGCGCGGGCGACGTCGAGCGCGTCGGCGGACACGTCGGAGCCGGTGATGTCGAGGTCGGAGCGCTCGTCGGCGAGCGCGAGCGCGACCGCGCCGCTGCCGGTGCCGACGTCGACGACGCGCGCGCCGGGACGCACCCCGGCCGCGGCGACCTCGACGAGCAGCTCGGTCTCGGGCCGCGGCACGAGGACCCGCCCGTCGACGGCCAGCTCGATGCCGCGGAAGCCCTTGCGGCCGAGCAGGTAGGCGACGGGCTCGCGGCCCATCGCGCGCCGTCGGACCAGCTCCTGGAAGCGGCGGACGGCCGGACCGCGGACGGCGAGGTCGCGGTCGAGGTACAGGCGGGCGCGGTCGACGCCGAGCGCGTCGGCGAGCAGCAGCTCGGCGTCGAGGCGGGGCGTGTCGACGCCGGCCGCGGTCAGCGCGACCAAGGCGGAGTCGAGCGCGTCCCGGACGGCGGTCAACCGCTGGCTGCCTGCGTCTCGAGCGCGCGCCGCTTCTCGTCGGCCTGCAGCGCGGCGGTGAAGTCGTCCAGCTCGCCCTCGAGGACTTGCTCGAGGTTGTGCTGGGTGAGCTTGATGCGGTGGTCGGTGACGCGGCGCTCGCCGTAGTTGTACGTGCGGATCTTCTCGGCGCGCTCGCCGGTGCCGACCTGGGAGCGGCGGTCGGCCGACAGCTCGGCCTGCTGCTCGGCGAGCGCCTGCTCGTACAGGCGCGCGCGCAGGACGCGCATCGCCTTCTCGCGGTTCTGGAGCTGGCTCTTCTCGTCCTGCATCGACACCACGATCCCGGACGGCTTGTGGGTGATGCGCACGGCCGAGTCGGTCGTGTTCACCGACTGGCCGCCGGGGCCGCTGGAGCGGTAGACGTCGATCTGCAGGTCGTTGGGGTCGACCTGGACGTCGACGTCCTCGGCCTCGGGCAGCACGGCGACCGTGGCGGTCGAGGTGTGGATGCGGCCCTGCGACTCGGTGACGGGGACGCGCTGGACGCGGTGCGTCCCGCCCTCGAACTTGAAGACGGAGTAGGCGCCGTCGCCCTTGATCTCGAACGTGTACTCGCCGTCGCGGGCGTCCAGCGTCTCGACCTTGAACCCGAGCCGCTCGGCGTAGCGCTGCAGCATGCGCGTGACGTCGCCGGCCCACAGGCCGGCCTCCTCGCCGCCGGCGCCCGCGCGGACCTCGACGATCACGTTCTTGTCGTCGTTGGGGTCGCGCTCGACCATCGCGAGGCGGATCTCCTCCTCGAGCTCCTCGATGCGCGCCTCGGCGGTGGCGAGCATCTCGCGCACCTCGGGGTCCTCGCCCTCCTCGAGCAGCTCGCGCGCGCCGGCGGCGTCGTCGACGGCGCGCCGCCACTGGGCGGCGAGCTCGGCGGCCGGCTGCAGGCGCCGGTACTCGCGCCCGACCTCGGCGTAGCGCTGGCGGTCACCGATCACCTCGGGATCGACGACCTGGCGCTCCAGCTCGGCGAAGCGCGCCTCGATCTGCTCGACGAGCGACTCGATCACCCGATCGATGGTACGAGCGCGCCCGTCAGGCCGCGGTCAGCGTCGCGCTGCGCGCCTCCCGCGGACGTGTGGCACATGGCAGCCGGTATGCGGACGCCAGGTGCCACACGTCGGCTCGGGGAAGGGAGGGCGACCGCCGTGGCGCTCGGCGGGTCAGCGGGCGGTCCAGCCCAGGTCCATCGTCACCGGGGTGCCGGTGAACGCGCGGCCGAGCGGTCCCGCGAGCATCGCGACGACGTCGGCGACCTCGGCGGGCTCCAGGAGGCGCTTGATCGCGTGCGGGTGGAGGATGACCTCCTCGAGGACGCGGTCCTCGGGGAGGCCGTGGGCGCGCGCCTGGTCGCCGATCTGGCGCTCCATCAGCGGGGTGCGCACGAAGCCGGGGCAGACGGCGGTCGCGGCGATGCCGTCGTCGGCGCCCTCGAGCGCCAGCGTCTTCACGAGGCCGAGCACGCCGTGCTTGGCCGCGACGTAGCCGGCCTTGTAGGGCGAGGCGACCAGCCCGTGGGCGGAGGCGATCGCGATGAAGCGGCCCTCGCCGGAGGCGGCCAGCGCCGGCCACGCGTGCTTGGCCAGCACGAACGGGCTCGTCAGCAGCAGCGCGATCAGCGCGTCCCAGCGGTCCTGGGGGAACTCGGCGATCGGGGCGACGTGCTGGAAGCCGGCGTTGGGGACGACGACGTCGAGGCGCCCGAAGCGCTCCAGCGCCGCGTCGACCGCGGCGCGGTTGCCCTCGGGCGTCGTCAGGTCGGCGGCGAACGGCACGCCCGGCCCGTCCGCGTCGGGCCGCACGTCCACGGCGAGCACGTCGAGCCCGTCGGCCAGCAGCCGCTCAGCGATCGCGCGGCCGATCCCGCCCGCCGCGCCCGTCACCAGCGCCGCGCGGGTCACGCCGCCTCCCCCAGGTAGCTGGCCTCGAGCACGTCGCGCCGCTGCGCCACCTCCGCGGCGGAGCCCGACAGCGCGAGCTCCCCGCGACGCAGCACGAACGCGCGGTCGGCGACGCCCAGGGCCAGCGGGACGTGCTGCTCCACGATCAGCACCGCGGTGCCGCGCTCGTCGGCCAGGCGGCGGAGCGCGGCGAGGATGTCGGCGGCGATCCGCGGCGCCAGGCCGAGGCTCAGCTCGTCGACCATCAGCACCCGCGGGCGGCGCACGAGCACGCGCGCGAGCGCGAGCATCTGCTGCTCGCCGCCCGACAGCAGCCCGGCGCGGCGGCCGGCGAGCGGCTCCAGCGCCGGGAACAGCGCCCACGCGTCGGCCAGGCGGCGGGCCCGGTCGCGGCGCGGCCCCATCCGCAGGTGCTCGCGCACCGTGAGGCCGCCGAACACGCCGCGGTCGTCGGGGACGAGCGCGAGGCCCAGCCGCGCCGCCCGGTCGGCGCGCAGCCCGCCGACCGCGCGGCCGTCGAGCGCAACGCCGCCGCCCAGCGGCCGCAGCAGCCCGGCCGCGGTCGCCAGCGTCGTCGTCTTGCCCGCGCCGTTGGCGCCCAGCAGCGCGGCCACCTCGCCCTCGCCGACGCTGAGGCTCAGCCCGCGCACGACCGGCACGCCGCCGTGGCCGGCGTCCAGCTCCTGCAGCTCCAGCACCGCGCTCATCCCGCCAAGCCTCCCACGGCGGCGGCCGGCTCGACGCCCAGGTACGCGGTGACGACCGCGGGGTCGGCCCGCACCTCGGCCGCCGGCCCGGACGCGATCGTCCGCCCGACGTCGAGCACGTGGACGGTCTCGCACACGTCGAAGACCAGGCGCGTGTCGTGGTCGACGAGCAGGATCGTCAGGCCCCGGCCGGCCAGCGCCCGGATGCGCTCGCCCAGCGCCCGGCTCTCGCCCGCGTCCAGCCCGGCCGCCGGCTCGTCGAGCAGCAGCACCCGCGGCGCCGTCGCCAGCGCCCGCGCCACGCCCGCCAGCTTGCGCTGCCCGAGCGACAGCGAGCCGGGGTCGCGCTCGCCCGCGCCCTCCAGCCCGACGAGCGCGAGCAGCGGCTCCACGTCGCCGGCGCCGGCGCCGGCCGCCATCAGGCTGTCGGCCAGCGACAGGTCGGCGAACGGCTCGGCCGCCTGCCACGTGCGCGCCAGGCCCAGCCGCGCGCGCCGGTGCGGGGACAGCCCGTCGAGCGGCTCCCCGTCGAGCGTCACCCGCCCGCTGCACGCCACGAACCCGGTGACCGCGTCGATCAGCGAGGTCTTGCCCGCGCCGTTGGGCCCGATCAGCCCGGCGATCGCGCCCGCCCGCACGCGCAGGCTCACGTCCTCCACCGCCCGCGTCCCGCCGTAGCGGACCGAGACGCCCTCGACGGACAGCTCAGCGGGCCGGCCCAGCCGCGCCCGCCCCGTCGCGGCGGCCGTCGGCGACGCCGGCGGCGCGGGTGCCGGCGGGCGCACCCGCTCCCACCACGCCCGCACCGTGCCCGCGATCCCCACCGGGCTGGCCAGCGTCACCGCGATCAGGCTCAGCCCGCTGAACAGCAGGTACCAGCGGCCGAGGTCGAACAGCCGGTCCAGCGCGATGTAGGCGATCCCCAGCGGCGCGAGCGCGCCCGCGACCAGCGCGCCCGTCAGGCTCGTGATGCCGCCCAGCGCGGCGAACACCAGCCACGACAGGCCCGACAGCACGCCGAAGGACTCCGCCGAGAGCTGCCCGCGGCTGTATCCGATGAGCGCGCCGCCCAGGCCGGCCAGGAACGACGACAGCGCGAACGCCTGCAGCTTGGTCAGCGGCACGTCGATGCCGATCGACGCGGCCGCCCGCTCGTTGGACCGCACCGTCAGGAACCGCCGCCCGGCGCCTCCGCGCAGCAGCGCTCCGACCCCCGCGAACGCCCCCACCAGCACCGCCAGCGCCAGCAGCGCGAACGGCAGCCGCACCAGCTCTCCGCCGCCGCGCACCGCGAGGTCGAGCCCCAGCAGCTCCGGCCCCGGGATCACGTTGCCCTCCAGCGGGGTCAGGCTCGGGTTGCCGAACACGAAGCGCTCGATCGCCACCGCCGCCGCGAGCGTCACGACCGCGAGCTGCGCGCCGCGGATCCGCACGGCCGGCAGCCCGACGAGCACGCCGAACGCGGCCGCGCAGCACGCCGCCAGCAGCGGCGCGACCGGGAACGGCACGCCCCACTCGCCCGCGAGCTTGGACAGCGCGAACCCGCCCACGCCCGCGAACGCCGCCTGCGCCAGCGAGATCTGCCCGACGAAGCCGGTCAGCAGGACGATCGACAGCATGATCGTCGCGAGGATCGTGCTCTGGATGAGCCCGAACCGCCAGCTCCCCTCGGTGAGCACCAGCGCGACGGTCCCGATCGCCGCGATCGACGCCGCCGGGACCAGCAGCCGCCGCGGGCGCACCGCCGCGGGCAGCCGGGCCGCGTCCAGCGCGCCGCGCGCCGGCAGCCGCCCGCCGAGCACGACCAGCGCGACGACGATGACCAGGAACGGCAGCGCGTCGGCCGCGCCGGTCACCGCCCACTCCGGGTACCAGTCCTGGGCCTGCAGGTACAGCAGCTCGGACTGCACCATCCCGAGCACCAGGCCGGCCGCGCACACCGCGCCGAACGACCGCAGCCGCCCCACGAGCGCGACCGCCAGCGCCGGCACCACCAGCAGCGTGAAGTTCATCGGGTTCAGGCCCGCGATCGGCGCCAGCAGCACCCCGAACAGCCCCGAGATCGCGCCCGACAGCGTCCACGCGATCGCGGCCAGCCGGTCGGGCGACAGGCCGCCCAGCAGCGCGCCGCGCTCGTTCTCGGCCGCCGCCCGCGTCGCGATGCCGGGCCCCGTGAAGCGGTGGTAGGCCCACAGCCCCGCGGCGACCGCGATCGCCACGGCCGCCAGCTCGAAGCGGTCCCACGGCACCGCCAGGTCGCCGATCGCGACGCTGCCGTCGGTGAGGAACGCCTCGACCGCCCGCTCCTGGCTGCCGAAGCGCAGCGTCGCCGCCGCCTGGAGCGTGAGCATCACCCCGACCGACGCGCTGACCGCCGCCAGCTCGGGCGCCCGGCGCAGCGGCCGGAACACGAGCGCGTAGGCGATCGCGCCCAGCGCCGCCGCGCACGCCACCCCGGCGAGCGCGGCGACGAGCACCGGCACGTCGTCGCCGACGTGGACGCGCAGCACCGGCAGCGCGAGGTCGCCGCTGCGGCACAGCTCGTCGAACACGTACGCCGCCCACATCGCGAACGCGCCCTGGGCGAAGTTCAGCACCCCGGTGCCGCGATGCAGCGCCACGAGGGCGCTGCCGAGGCCGGCGTAGGCCGCCCCGGCAGCGAGCCCCGTGAGCGCGAATGCCAGCGCCGCGCTCACGCCGGGTCCCTCCGCGGCCGCGAGAGGGAGCCCTGGCGAGCTCTCGCCCGGAACCCGAGCGTCCTACGCGAGGGGTTCGCGCTCAACCGACGAGATCCGCCGCGTCGACGAACCCGTCGGTGACCGGCACGCGAGCGTCACCCTCGACCCGGTAGACGAGGATGCCGGCGCCGCAGGCCGACGGCTGGCCCGGCCACTGCTCGCCGTCGCACGTCAGCTCCTGGCCCATGTAGCTGTCCAGACCGGCGGTCGCGCGCAGCGCCTCGGTCACCGACGCGGGCGTGATCTCGCCCTCGACGCTCCCGAGCACGGCGGCCAGGTCCATCGTCGACGAGAACGTGTCCTGGGCGAACCCGGCGACGTGGTCGGGCGCGCGCTGCTCCATCTGCGCGACGTACGTCTCGATCTGCTCGCGCTTGCCGGGCGGCGCCTGCTCGGCCGCCTCGGGCTCCCACAGGTCCGACGAGGTGAACACGCCGTCGGCCGAGGACGGGTCGGCGGAGATGAACGCCGAGCACGACCCGGCGAACAGGTCGCCCTGGTAGCCGAGCGTCGACGCGGCCTTGACCATCCCGATGCAGTCGGGGTCGGGCGCGGTCGTGAAGATCACGTCGGGCTTCTTGGCCATCGCGCTCGTGATCACCGACGAGAAGTTCGCGCTGCCCGTCTGGTAGTAGATCGGCGTCAGCTCGATGCCGAGCTCCTTCGCCGCCGGCCCGATCGCGCCGTCGACGAACGCGCGGATGAGCTTCTGGTCGGCGCCGACGTAGACCGCGGACGTCGCGTCGAGCTGGTCGCGCATCACCTGCAGCGGCGCCACGCCGTAGGCGGGCAGCGCCGCGCCGAAGAAGAACGCGTCCTCGCTGACCGACTGGGCGGTGCCGAACGCGGTGTGGCCGACGAGCGGGATGCCCGCCTCCTCGAGGATCGGCAGCGCCGCGTCGCTGGAGAAGTCGATGCCCTGCAGGACGACCGCGACCTCCTCCTCGGCGAAGCGGTTGGCGCAGTCGATCGAGCTCTCCGGCGTCCCGTCGGTGAGGCACTCGACGAGCTCCAGCGGGCGGCCGTCGACGCCGCCGAGCTCCTCGTTGAGGTACGCGCTCGCCGCGCGCGCCCCCGCGCCGAAGTCGGGGAAGGACGCGGCGCCCTTCTCCTGGTTGAGGAAGCCGACGCGGATCGGCTCGCCGCTCGCCGGCGCCGCCGCCTCGGTACTGCCCGTGTCGGTCGCGACCGCCGACGCCTGGGTGGCGGTGTCGGCGGCCTCGTCCTCGCCTCCGCAGGCGGCCAGGCCGCCGGCGCCGAGCGCCAGCGCCGCCGCCAGCGCGATCGTCCGTGTGCGCATCGTTCCTCCGTTCGTCATCCGAGCCAGCTCGCGATCTGCGCGCGGGCCGACGCGGCCCAGCCGAGCTGGAGGTGGTTGAGGGCCAGCGTCGCCGTGGCGGCGTGGTCTCCGATCCCGTCGCCCGCGGCGCAGCTCGCCACGAACACGGCGCCGTCGGACGGGCCGGTGTGCTCGTTGTGGAGCCCCGCCATCGTCGGCGCGTTGCCGCACAGCAGGTGGACGGGCAGGCTCGCGGGCGTGCCCGCGGCCAGCAGCGGCGCCACGAGCGAGTCGCGGTCGATCGCCCACTGGATGCCCCGGCCGTACGTGAAGAAGCCGGTGCCGCCGTAGTAGGTCGTGTACCAGTCCTGCTCGGCGACCGGCAGCGGGTACACGCCGTCCCAGCGGGCGAGCATCTGGCCGGCGCCCGGGAACGCGCTGCCCTCGTAGCTCAGCTCGGGGTGGACCCGCCAGAGCCCATAGCAGACCATCTCGGAGTGCGGGGCCGGCGCGTTCAGCGAGCCGCCGCACTCCGGGAAGATCGCGAAGTCGTGGCTCCAGCCGTGGCGGTAGCCCCAGTCGAAGCCCTTGTTGGGGTTGCCGACGAGGATCAGCTTGCGGATGTCGCCCGCGTACGCGGTCCCCCACGGCTTGCGCAGCGAGGAGGCGTACATGCGCGCGTTGAACGCGCCCTTGCTCCAGCCGACCACGTCGACCTTCGCCGCGCCGGTCTTGGCGCGGATGATCGTGATCGCGTCGTGGATCTGCTCGGCCCAGTGGTACCCGTCGCCGTTGCGGTGCGGGAAGCCGATCGCGAAGACCTTGTAGCCGAGGCCGTCGAGGTGCTGCATGAGGCCGGTGCTCGGGCAGGTGACCTGGCCGCAGCCGTACTGGCCGCTGGCGTTGGGGTTGGCCCACGCCTGGTCGGCGGTCTGGTTGGCGCCGTGGACGAGCAGGACGGGGGTCGGCTTGGACCCGGTCAGCGCGCCGGGCGCGTGGTAGAGCAGGAACCGCGACGCGTGCGGGCGCGGCGCGCCGAAGAACGTCGCGACCTGGCCGGCGTGGTCGCCGCGCCCGTCGGGCGGATACGTCTCGGCGGTGAAGCCGCTGCCCGTGTCGCGATAGCGCTCGACGCTGGCCCAGCCGTTGGCGATGCCCGACGTGAACGTCGCCTCCAGCGTCACCGACGCGGTCGCCTGGGCGCCCGCGGGCAGCGCGACGGCCAGCGCCGCGACGGCGGCCAGGACCCCGATGGCCCTCCTCATGCTCTCCTCCTCGACCTCGAACTTGAGAGGTGATTCATGTCTTATACTGCTGGCCGCAGGAACGGCTGTCAAGCTGGAGGAGAGGGCATGAACGAGGTCACGGAGCGCACGCTGGCGACGGAGCGCCTCGCCACCCACCTGTGGGAGGCGGGAACGGGCGAGCCCCTGCTGGCGATCCACGGCAACCTGTCCAACGGCGCCGTGTGGCGCGAGCAGCTCGCGCTCCTGCCGGCCGGCGTGCGCGGCCTGGCGCCGGACCTGCGCGGCTTCGGCGCCTCCGAGCGCGCGCCCGTCGACGCCACGCGCGGGGTGCGCGACTACGTCGACGACCTCGTCGCCCTCCTCGACGCGCTGGAGCTCGAGGCCGCGCACCTCGCCGGCCACTCGATGGGCGCCGCGGTCGCGCTGCAGCTCGCACTCGACCACCCCGGCCGCGTGCGCTCGATCGTCCTCGTCGCGCCGGTCTCGCCGTTCGGCTTCGGCGGCACCCGCGCCGACGGGAGCCCGTGCGTCCCCGACCACGCGGGCTCGGGCGGCGGGACCGCCAACCCCGAGCTGGTGCGGCGCATCGCCGAGGGCGACCGCGGCGACGAGAGTCCCCTGTCGCCGCGCAACGTCGTCCGCGGCCTGTTCTTCCCCACGCCCGCCGACGTGCGCGACGAGGAGCTGCTGCTCGAGGGCATGCTCGAGACCGCGGTCGGCGACGACTTCTACCCCGGCGACGTGGCGGGCTCCGACCACTGGCCGGCGGTCGCGCCCGGCACCCGCGGCGTGCTCAACGCGGTCTCGCCGCGCTGGCTGGACCTCGGCGCCTTCGCCGAGCACGGCCCGCGCGTGCCCGTCCTGTGGGTGCGCGGGGACCGCGACGCGATCGTCGCCGACGGCTCGGCCGTCGACCTCGGGCACCTCGGCGCGACCGGCGTCGTGCCCGGCTGGCCCGGCGCGGACGCGTTCCCGGCCCAGCCGATGGTCGCCCAGACGCGAGCGCTGCTGGAGCGCTTCGGCGCCGCCGGCGGGACGTGGCGGGAGGAGGTCCTCGACGGCACCGGCCACTTCCCGTTCACCCAGCGCCCCGACGCGTTCGCGGCGCTGCTGCACGAGCACCTGCGGGTGGGGGCGCGCGCGTGACGGGCTGGCGCGTGGAGCCGGCGCCGCCGCCCAAGGCGGCCAGCGGGCGCGCCCTGTCGGGCCGCGGCGAGCGGACCCGCCGGCGCCTGCTGGAGGCGGCCGAGGAGGTGTTCGCCCAGCTCGGCTACCACGACGCCTCGATCGTGAAGATCACCGAGGCCGCCGGCGTCTCGCAGGGGACGTTCTACGTCTACTTCGAGGGCAAGCGCGAGATCTTCGACGAGCTGGTCGACGACCTGAACCGGCGCGTGCGCCACGCGATGTCGGAGGCCGCGGCCCAGGGCGGGACCCGGGCCGAGGCCGAGCGGCTGGGCTTCCGCGCGTTCTTCCGGTTCACGGCCGAGCACCCGGCGCTCTACCGCGTCATCCGCCAGGCCGAGTTCGTCTCGCCCGGGGCGATGCACCGCCACTACGAGCGCATCGCCGAGGGCTACGTGTCCGGGCTGCGCCGCGCGATCGAGGACGGGGAGATCGCCGAGCAGGACCCCGAGGTCGCGGCGTGGGCGCTGATGGGCATCGGCGAGCTGCTGGGCATGCGCTGGATCCTGTGGGGCGACCCCGACGACCCGGCCGCCCCGCCGGGCCAAGTGTCCGACGAGGCCTTCGAGGAGATGTTCGCGTTCATCCAGCGCGGGCTCGGCGCGCGCCCGCCGGCATGACGGCGGTCGCCGACAGCGCCGGCGTGCGGATCGCCTACGCGCGCCGCGGCGCGGGCCCGCCGGTGCTGATGCTGCACGGGCTCGGCTACGCGGCCGCGGGCTGGGGGCCGGCGGCCGACGCGCTGGCCGAGCGCTTCGAGCTGCTGCTCGTCGACAACCGCGGGATCGGCGCCAGCGACGCGCCCCCGGGCCCGTACACGGCCGCGCAGCTCGCCGCCGACGCGGTCGCCGTGCTGGACGACGCCGGCGTCGAGCGCGCCGACGTCGTCGGCATCAGCCTCGGCGGGATGGCCGCCCAGGAGCTGGCGATCAGCTGGCCGCAGCGCGTCGGGCGACTCGTGCTCGCCGCGACGACGCCCGGCGGGCCGCGCAGCCACCCGTGGCCGGACGCCACCGCCCGGCTGCTGGCGGGCGAGGCCAACGGCGACGTGCGCCGCCTGGTCGCCGACGCGCTCGGCCCCGGTACGCCCGAGGCGATCGTCGACCGCATCCTCGACGTGCGGGCGCGCACCGCCCAGCCGATCGAGGCGTGGCGCGCGCAGGCGGCCGCCTCCGCCGCGTTCGACGCCTACGACCGCCTCGGCGCGATCGCGGCGCCGACGCTCGTGATCCACGGCGACGCCGACACCGTCATCGACCACCGCAACGCGGCGCTGCTGGCGCGGCTGATCCCGGGCGCGCGGGCCGAGCTCGTGCCCGGCGGCGGGCACCTGCTGCCCTGGGACCACCCGGATCGCTTCGCCGCGATCGTCGCCGGCTTCCTGCAGCGATGACGGGCCCCGGCCCACACACCGTCGGGCGCTGGATCCGCGACCGGGCGCGCGCCACGCCCGACCGCGTCGCGATCCGCTTCGCCGGCGCCGACACCAGCTACGCAGAGCTGGACGCGCGCTCCGAGCGCCTCGCCGCCGGGCTGCTGCGCGCCGGCCTGCGCCGCGGCGACCGCGTCGCCACGCTCACCGCCAACCGGCCCGAGCACGTCGAGGCCCTGTTCGCGTGCGCGAAGGCGGGCCTCGCGCTCGTGCCGCTCAACTGGCGCCTGGCGCCCGACGAGCTCGCGTACGCGATCGCCGACGCGGAGCCCGCGATCGTGCTGGCCGAGGCCGGCCGCGCCGCGACGCTCGACGCGACCGGCGCGCGCGTGCACGGCATCGAGCGCGAGGCGCTCGACGCGCTGGCCGCGCCCCCGCCGGGCGCGCCCGCGCCCGTCGCCGACGACGACCCCCTGCTGATCGTCTACACCTCGGGAACGACCGGCCGGCCCAAGGGCGCGGTGCTCACCCACGCCAACTGCTTCTGGACGAACCTGGCGCTCGAGCGCACCGCGCCGATCGACGCCGGCGACGCCGTCCTGGCCGTCCTCCCCCAGTTCCACGTCGGCGGCTGGAACGTGCAGCCGCTGCTGGCGTGGTGGGTCGGCGCGACCGTCGTGCTCGAGCCCGCGTTCGACGCCGGCCGCGTGCTCGACCTGCTGGAGCGCGAGCGGATCGCCCACATGATGGGCGTCCCCGCCACGTACGCGATGCTGGCCGAGCACGAGCGCTTCGCCACCGCCGACCTGTCGCACCTGCGACGCGCGATCGTCGGCGGCGCGCCGATGCCCGAGCCGCTGCTGCGCACGTGGGCGGCGCGCGGCGTCGCGATCGTGCAGGGCTACGGGCTGACCGAGGCGGCCCCGAACGTGCTGTGCGTGCCACCCGAGGACGCCGAGCGCCGCATCGGCTGGGCGGGGCGCCCGTACCCGCACGTCCACGTCGCGCTGCGCGACCCGGCGACCGGGCGCCTGCTCGGCGACGGGCCGGGCGCGGGCGAGCTGGTGGTGCGGGGGCCGAGCGTGTTCGCCGGCTACTGGCGCAACCCGGAGGCGACCGCGGCGGCGTTCGCGGACGGCTGGCTGCTGACCGGCGACGTCGCCGAGCGCGACGCCGACGGCTTCTACGCGCTGCGCGGACGGCTGAAGGAGCTGTTCATCTCGGGCGGCGAGAACGTGTACCCGGCCGAGGTCGAGCGCGTGCTCGCCGAGCACGACGCGATCGCCGAGGCGGCGGTGGTGGGGGTCCCCGACCCGCGCTGGGGCGAGGTCGGGGCGGCGTTCGTCGTCGCCGCGGCGGGCCGCGACGTCGACGCGCGCGAGCTGCTGGCGTTCGCGGCCGAGCGGCTGGCGCGCTATAAGGTCCCGCGAGCCGTCCGCGTCGTCGCCGACCTGCCGCGCACCTCGCTGGGCAAGGTGCGCCGCGAGGCGCTGCGCGACGCCGCGGCGGCCGCGGTGGAGGTCACGATCGAGGAGCCGCGGGCGGGCTAGCTGCCGGCCTGCGCCGCGCGACGACGCGCGGCACGCCGGTTGAAGCGCTCCACCCGGCCGCCGGTGTCGACGAGCTTCTGCCGGCCCGTGTAGAACGGATGGCAGTTCGAGCAGATCTCGACGTGAATCTCGGGCTGCGTCGAGCGCGTCGTGAACTCGTTGCCGCAGGTGCAGCGCACGTGAGCCTCGACGTACTCGGGGTGGATTCCGGTCTTCATCGTGGTTTCCAGTGTAGCGGTGCCCCATTGCTCCAGATTCAGGGGCGGACGGCCGATACTGGCATCGCCATGGCGGGCGCGCGGCCTCCGTTCCCTGATCCCATCGACGCCCGCTACCGGCGTCACGCCAAGCTGATCGGCGTCGCCGTCACGCTGGCCGTCGCCCTGTACGTGGCGGTCTACGCCGCGTGGACCTGGGAGCGCCCCGACCGCACCGCGCTGCTCGTGCTGGCGGGGACCGGCGCGCTCGCGTCGCTGGCGCTGCTGAACGTCAAGACGCGCACGCCGCCGGCCGGCCGGGGCCGGGCCGTGCTGGCCCTCACGTGGACCGCGGTCGGGCTGGGGTTCATCACGGCGCTGGTGGCCCTCGACGGCGGCCCCGCCGAGTCGCCGCTGGCCGCGACCTACGTCCTGCCGCTGCTGTTCGCCACCCTGGCCTTCCCCCCGGTCGCGATACTGATCAGCGGCGTGGCGGTCGTCGCCACGTTCGCGGTCGCGTCGGTGGCCGCCGGCGCGACCGGCGCCGACACGTTCGCGTACGTGTCCGCGCTGGCCACCGCCGCGGCGCTGTGCTGGGCCCTCTCGCGCGTGCACCACCGCCAGCGCGACGAGTTCGCGCGCCTGTCGCGCTCGGACCCGCTGACCGGCTGCCTCAACCGCCGCGGCCTCGAGGAGCGCCTGAGCGCCGAGCTGGCGCGCGCGGAGCGCCGCGGCCACCCGGTGAGCCTCGTGATCCTCGACCTCGACCGGTTCAAGGACGTCAACGACCGGGAGGGCCACGCCGCCGGCGACGCGCGCCTGCGCTGGACCGTCGAGTGCCTGACCGCCTGCATCCGGCCCAGCGACGCGCTCGGCCGCCTCGGCGGCGACGAGTTCGCGGTCGTCCTGCCGGAGACCGCCGCCGCGCGCGCCGAGGCGGTCGCCGCGCGCCTGGCCCGCGCGCTCAGCGAGAAGTCGCCGGCGTCGGTGGGCGTCGCGACGTTCCCCGACGACGCCGATGGCGCGGAGCGCCTCCAGGCCCGCGCCGACGAGCGCCTCTACGCCGCCAAGGCCCGCCGCTGACTCAGGCCGCCGGGCAGGCGACGCTGAGGACGTTGTCGTCCTCGTCCTCCTCGGGCACGCGCCCGTCGGGGTCGGCCTCGAAGCGCAGCACGTCGCCGGGCGCGCACCGCGGCGCGACGAACGACACCGCGCGCGTCCCGCCCGCGACCAGGCCCGTGACGGTGACCGGCGGGCGGCGCTCGGCGCCCATCCGCATCGCGACGTCGAACGCGCCGGCGTCGGCACGCCCGTGGTTGCGGATCGCGACCGTGTAGGTCATCAGGCCGGGCTGGGCGCCGACGGTGGTCGTGAGCGTCTCGGGCGCGAGGTCGGCCAGCGGGGTCAGGCGGCAGGCCTCGCTCGTGCGCCGCTCGCTGTGCACGACGCGGCCGCCGCGGTCCTGCCAGCGGAACGTGATCCGCGCCCGGTAGTCGGCGGGCGAGTTGAGGTCGGGCAGCACGAACGTCCGCGGGCCGTAGCGGTACAGGCGCACGGCGCGGCGGCGGACGGTGTCCTCGGTGCCGGACACGCGCGACCAGCCGGACTCGCCGACCGGGCGGCTGAACAGCTCGAAGCGCATCGACATCGTCGCGGCGCCGTCGACGTAGTCCATCTCGCCGCTGAACGTGACGCCGGTGACGCGCTTGGCGGTCACCACGCCGCACTCGTCGACCGACACGCGACCGTCGGCGGCGTGCGCCGCGGCGGGCGCGGCGGCGAGCGCGATGAGGAGAGCGGCGAGTCGGGCGATGCGGCGCATTGCCCATCCCTCAACAGGCGAGGGCCGGAAAGGTTGCGTCCTTTCCGGCCCTCGAAGCGTCGCGCGCTGTGTGCGCTACGTCACGTGATCTGGTACAGCGGCCCGTCGCCGCCCTCGGGCGGGGTCAGCCGCCCGCCCTTGGCCGTGATCGCGCCGCACTGCACGCAGTTCGTGTAGTTGACGATCACGTCGACGTTGCCGTGCTCCGGCGCGTCCTCGGGGATCTCGTAGACGCCGGCCGGGCACATCCAGCGCCACGTCTCGGCCACCTCGCGCGGCACGTTCTGGCGCACCCGGATGTGGTTGGGCGCGTCGTCGCGGGTCGCGTTGCCGGTGATGAACACCGACGACAGCTTGTCGAAGGTGTACTTCCCGTCGGGCTTCGGATAGCCCTTCGCGGTGCTGCCGATAAACATCGGCTTGGCGTCGTTGCGGTGCCACTCCTTGCGGCCGGGCAGCTTGCCCTTCGTGGCGATCTGCAGGTTCACGCCGGGCCCGCCGCGCAGGAAGCCCTTCTGGAACGGCTGGCGGGTGTTGCGCACCTGCCACAGCTCCTTGCCGATCGACGACTCCTCGACCGCGTCCTCGTAGGCCGACAGGTCGGTGGAGCCGCGCTTGAGCGCCGCGTAGATCGCCTCGCCGGCGAGGATGCCGGACTTGATGCAGTGGTGCACGCCCTTCAGCGCGACCGTGTCGACCATGCCCGCGGAGTCGCCGACGAGCAGCGCCCCGGGCATCGTCAGCTTCGGCATCGACCAGTAGCCGCCGCCGGGCAGCGCCTTGGCGCCCCAGGCGATGCGCTCGCCGCCCTCGAGGATCTTGCGCACGAGCGGGTGCTGCTTGAACTGCTGCAGCAGGTCGTGGGCCGACGTCGTCGCGTCGGCGTACTCGAGGTCGACGACGAAGCCGATCGAGACGAGGTCCTCGCCCTTGGCGTTCTTCATCGGGTAGATCCACGTGCCGCCGATCTGCCCGTACTTGGCGCTGATCCTCAGCGGCCACGGCCCGATCGTGTGGATGAGGCGGTCCAGCGGCTTGGGGACCTTCCAGACCTCCTTGACGCCGAGCTCCCACACCTGCGGCTCGCGGCCCTCGGCGAGGTCGAACTCGCGGATCGCGGCGCCGGTGAGCGTGCCCCAGCAGCCCTCGGCCAGGACCGTGTGCTGGGCCGTGACGTCGGTGCCGGGCTCGAAGTTGCCCAGCGGCTCGCCGTCCTTGCCGCGTCCCTTGTCGCCGGTGCGCACGCCGCGCACGACGCCGTCCTCGACGAGGAGCTGCGTCGCCGAGGTCTCGGTGAGGACGTACGCGCCGCCCTCCTCGGCGAGCTGCTGCTGCCAGCGCGCCAGCGCCGAGACCGAGATGACCTCGTTGCCGTGGTTCTTGAACGGGGGCGGCGTGGGGATCCGCAGGGCGACCTTGCCGGTGGGCGTCATGTAGACGGCCTCCTTGGTCACCTCGCCGAACGCCCAGCCGGCCTCGCGCCACTGCTCGCGCGTGTACTCCGGGTAGAGCTCCTGCAGCGGCCCGGGGCGCACGACGGCCCCGGACAGGTTGTGGCCGCCGCACACCTTCGCCTTCTCGATGACGGCGACCGGGACCTCGCCGAGGCGCTCGAGCGTCTCCGGGTCGTCGGCCAGGAGCTGCAGGAGGCGGTTGGCCGTGGCCAGGCCGGCGGTGCCGCCGCCGACGATCGCCACGCCCACCTCGATGCGCTCGTCCTCAGGGTCGAGCTGCCGCTTGATGAACTCGTTGGGCGAGTCGACCGGGGGCGGGTAGGCCCCCGGCGCGACGGCACCGTTGCGACCGGCCACGGCGATCAGCTCCCCTTCTTGGCCTTCACGGCCTCGATCAGCTTGGGGACGATCTTGTTGAGGTCGCCGACGATCCCGAGGTCGGCGAACTCGAAGATCGGGGCGTTGGCGTCCTTGTTGATCGCCACGATGTTCTCCGAGGACTGCATGCCGACCTTGTGCTGGATGGCGCCGGAGATGCCGGCCGCCAGGTACAGCTTCGGCGCGACCGTCTTGCCGGTCTGCCCGATCTGGGCGGCGTACGGGTACCAGCCGGCGTCGACCACCGCGCGAGTGGCGGCGACGGCGCTGTTGCCGCCGAACGCGTCGGCCAGCTCCTGGAGCTGCTCGAAGCCCTCGGCCTTGCCGAGGCCGCGGCCGCCGGCGACGAGGATGTCGGCGCCCTCGATGTCCACGTCGGCGCCGCGCTGCTCGCCGCGCTTGACGAGCTTGGCCTTCGTCGACCAGGGCGACAGCTCGACGGCGACGGTCTCGACGGGCGCGCTGGCGCCGGTCGAGGCGGGCACCTCGAACGCGTTCAGGCGGCCGATGATGATGCCGACGCCCTTGTAGCGGGACTCGGAGATCGCCGAGTCGCCGAGGATCGGGCGCTCGGCCACGAGCCTGCCGTCCTGGACGGTGACGTTGGTGACCTCCATCGTCACGCCGGCGCCGAGGCGGGCGGCGAGGCCGGCGCCGATCTCGAAGCCGAGGAGGCCGCCGCCGAACAGGGCGTAGTCGTGCCCGTTGTCGGTCATGACCTTGGCCATCGCGTCGACGACCGGCTGCGCCAGGCCCTCCGGCGCCTCGACCTTGAAGACCTTGGCGGCGCCGTAGCCGCCGAGCTGGGCGGCCAGGTCGTCGGCGATGCCCTCGCCGACCACGATCGCGTGCGCCTCGGTGCCGAGCTCACCGGCCAGCTTGGCGGCCTCGGCGACGGCGCCGAGCGAGTTCTTGTTGAAGGCGCCCTCGTAGTGGAGCGCGTAGACGAGGATCCCCGCCATCTCAGATCAGCTTCCTCTCGTCGAGCCAGGCGATGATCTTCTCGACCGTCTCGCCGGTGTCTTCGTCCTCGATGATCGTGCCCGCGGCCTTGGCCGGCGGGGCCTTGAAGTTGCCGCACTCGACCTGCGAGCCGGCCGCGCCGACCTTGCCGGCGTCGATCCCGGCGTCCGCGGTGCTGAGCGTGTCCAGCGGCTTCTTCTTGGCGCCCATGATCGCCTTCAGCGACGGGTAGCGCGGCTCGTTGATCGCGTCGCCGACCGAGATGACGGCGGGCAGCTCGACCTCGACGGTGTCGTAGCCGTACTCGGCCTGGCGCTCGCAGCGCAGCGCGCCGCCGGCCACGTCGATCTTGATGACCTGGGTCAGCGAGGGGGCCTGCAGGTGGTCGGCGACGACCGCGCCGATCGTGTAGCACTCGCCGTCGTCGGACTGCTGGCCGAGCAGGACCAGGTCCGGGTTCTCGCGCTTCAGCGTCTGCGCGAGCGCGTAGCCCGTGGCGGCGACGTCGGAGCCGGCCAGCGCCTCGTCGGTCAGGTGGACCGAGCGATCGGCGCCCAGCGACACGGCCTTGTGCAGCGCGCGCACGGCCGACTCGGGGCCCATCGTGATCGCGACGATCTCGTCGACCTGGAGCTCGCCCCCCTCCTTGAGCTGCATCGCCGCCTCGATGGCGTGCGTGTCGTAGGGGTTGAGGTTCTTCTCGCCGCTGCGGTCGAGGCGCCCCGTCGCGGGATCGATGCGCTTGGTCACCGCGGCGTCAGGCACCTCCTTCACCAGGACGCAAATCTTCACTTTCAGGCCTCCTCAGGCGAACGGACGACGGGATGGTACCCCGTTCGTTGACTGGCGAGTCAATCAACGGACGCCGCCCGCGCCCGTGAGGTGCGTCACTCGCGCACGGCGCCGCGGATGAAGTCGACGATCGTCTGGGTCGGCGCGCCCGGCGTGAACACCTCCGCCACCCCCAGCTTCTTGAGCTCCGGGATGTCGTCGGACGGGATCGTCCCGCCCACCGTCACCACCACGTCGTCGACCCCCTGCTCGCGCAACAGCTCCACCACCCGCGGCACCAGCGTCATGTGCGCCCCCGACAGGATCGACAGCCCGACCGCGTCGGCGTCCTCCTGGATCACCGTCTCCACGATCTGCTCCGGCGTCTGATGCAGACCCGTGTAGATCACCTCCATCCCCGCATCGCGCAGGGCCCGGGCGATGATCTTCGCCCCCCGGTCATGGCCGTCCAGGCCGGGCTTGGCAACGACGACGCGGATCTTCCGCTGCATGGTCGGGGCGCTCATAGGCGCCCAACGATAGGTCCTAGCGGACGGTGATGGTCTGCTCCATGCCCGGGTGGATCGTGCAGACGATCTGGTAGCGGCCCGCCTTCGTCAGCCGCTTGGAGAACGTGCCCGAGACCTGGACCTGGGAGCGGAACTTCTGCGGGCCCTTGGTCACCGAGACGTTGTGCGGCGACTTGCCCTTCCACACCCAGCGCACGGTCGTGCCCTTCTTCACCTTCAGGTTCTTGGCGCGGAAGAAGTCGTCGCCGACCGTGACGGTCTTCGTCGCGGCCAGCGCGGGGACGGCGAGGGCGGCGCAGGCGACGGCGGCGGCGGCCAGGACGGCGAGGCGCTTCATGGGTCTGGGTCTCCTCGGTGGAGGTCGTGGTCGGCGCCCGAGCGGGCCGGGGCGGGTCGATTATCCCACCCCGGCCCGCGCTCGGGCGCCGGTCGCCTAGGCGCGGCGCGGCACCACGAGCGTCACCGTGCGGCGGGCGGTGCGACCGCCGGCGGCGACGCGGATCGTCGCGCGGTAGCGCCCCGGGGCCAGCGACCGCGGGAGGCGCAGCGCGAGCGCCCCGCTGCGGCGGGCGCGGCCGCTCAGGCGCAGCGTCGCGCCCCTGCGGCGCAGGACGACGCGCACGCGAGCCGGGCCGCCGACGCGCAGGCCGATCCGCAGCCGCCCGCCGCGGACGCGGGCGCGGCCGATGCGCGGGCGCGGCGCCGTGCCGGGGCGCGTCGCCGCCGGCGGGGCGGGCGCGGCCGGCGACGCCGCGCTGGGCGCGGGCGCGACCGGGGCGGGCGCCGGGGCCGGAGCGGGCGCCGGGGCCGGCGCCGGGGCCGGAGCGGGGGCGGGCGGCGGGTCGGCCGGCGGCTGCGGCGCGGGCGTCCGCGCGGTCAGCCACTCGCCGCGCGCCAGCGGCCGGTTCACGATCCGCGTCTCGCCGATGCAGCCCAGCCAGCCGTCGGCCGTCTCGCCCTCCCACGTCGAGGAGCCGATCCGCCAGGGCTTCCCCGCCGTGGCCAGCCCGGCGCCGCCGCTGGCGTTGCGCAGCACCGGGGCGCCGTTGACGTAGAGCGTCGTGCTGCGGGTGGCCGGGTCGTTGACCGCCGCGACGTGCAGCCACGTGTCGTTCATGACCTCGCCCGACCAGTTCGTCTGCTCGGACGGCGGATCGGTCGTCGCGGCGTTCCACTGCACCTCGCGCAGGCTCGAGATCGCCAGCGTGAACACCGGCTCGTCCGGATCGCCCGGCGTGAGCCCCGCGATGTCGGCGCGGCGCCCGTCGCGGGTCAGCGCGCCCATCCACGCGTTCGCGTTCGTCCAGCCGGCGTCGATCTTCACGAACGACTCGATCGTGTACCCGTCCGGGAAGGTCTCGGCGTTGATCGGGGCGTCCGGCGCCGTCGTCAGGTAGCTGAGGCGCAGCGGGCTCTTCGTCGTGTTCGTGAAGCAGATCGAGCCCGGGTCGGACGACAGGTACGCGTGGTCGTCGCTGCGCCGCAGGTCGCCGACCTCGGCCGCGCCGCCCGCCTCGAGCGCGACGCGCGTGATCGGGTTGTCCCCGGCCGCGTCGGCGATCGTCTCGCCCGGCGCGATCGGCCCCGGCTCGCCGTCGCCGAAGCGCCAGTGCGCGAGCGTGCCCTCGACGCGCGGGTAGTCCGCGGCGTCGCGCGGCGGCGCCGCGCTCACCGGATCGGGCTCGGTGTAGCCCTCGCGGACGGCCGCCTCGGCCTTGGCGATCAGCGAGCCGTGGTCGGCGGCGACCGGCGCGGCCGGCGGGGCGAACCCGGCGAAGCGGGCGTCCCAGTCGATCGGCAGCGACAGGTGGGTGTTCGGATGGTCGCGGACCGCGTGGTCGAAGTCGGCGACGAGCGTCTCCGCCGGCTTCAGGCGCACCCACGGCGACACGACGGTCGTGTCGATGCGGTCGTTGGTGAAGTCGAACTCGAAGAGCCCGAGGTAGCCGTTGCCGCCCATGTAGTCCATCTGCAGGTCGAGCACGACCTGGTCGACGGTGTGGCCGAAGTCGTTGAGCTTGCGCTGGTGGGCGTTGCCGTGGTGGTGGCCGTTGATCGTCAGGAAGATCTGGTCGTTGCCGCGGATCAGCTCGTTCCAGACGCGCAGCCCGTAGGTGGTCTCGAGCGCGGAGACGTTGTCGCCGGCGATGCTGACGAGCTGGTGGCTGGTGAGGATCACCGGCAGCGTCGGGTGCGCGTCGATGACGTCCTGCGCCCAGTCGAGCGCGGCGTCGGACGCCCACCACGAGAGCGCGAGGACGAGGAACGTGCGGCCCTCGGCGGTGAACGTGTGCCACTCGTGGTAGCCGCTGGGGTCGCGGCCGCCGAAGGTGGCCTGGCCCTCGGCGCGCGACGTCGGGAAGAAGTCGTCGTAGCGCTCGGTGGCGAGATCGCGGGTCGCATCGCTGCAGGCGAGGCTGTCGCAGCCGTTGGCGACGTCGTGGTTGCCGGCCAGGATCGAGTAGGGCAGGCCCGCGTCCTCGAGGGTCGCCATCGCGTCGCTGGCGAGCTCCCACTCCGCGACCGTGCTGTGGCGGTCGACCACGTCGCCCAGGTGGGTGACGAACGGGATCTCGAGGTCGTCGCGGTGCTCGGCCAGCCACTGGGTCTGGACCGAGAACGGCTCGGTCCCGAAGCGGGCCTGGAACTGGGCGCCGCCGGTCGGGGCGCCGTAGCGGGAGTAGAACTGGGTGTCGGGCAGGACGCCGAGCAGGAAGCTCGAGCGGTCGCCGTCGGCGGCGGGCGCGGCGGCCGGGGCCAGCAGCGCGCACGCCCCCGCGGCGAGCAGCGCGAGCCGCCGGCGCAGGCGTCGGTGGTGTCGGTGGGTCATGGCGCGCGACGCTATGCGCGGCCCGCGCCGGCGCCGTTGCGGCGCCGTGACCCTGCTGTGAAGAACCGGTATCCGGCGTCTCGAGAACGACGAAGGGCGCCCCGCGGGGCGCCCTTCGCAGATTCCTTGAGAGCCGGTGCGGCCCGGGTCCTACGCGGCCTCGCGCAGGTCCTGCAGGTCGCCCATCTCGGCCAGGCGGGCCAGCGCGCGGGCCTCGAGCTCGCGCGCCTCCTTGGCGGTCACGCCGAGCTTGCGCTCGATGCGCTCGCCGGGGGCCAGCAGCTCGCCGCCGGCGCCGAAGCGCGCGGCGATGACCTTCTGCTCGGCCTCCGGCAGGAGCTTCACCGCGCGCTCGAGCCGAGCGCGGATGTCCAGCTCCTGCACCGCCTCGTCGGGCGCCGGGCCGTCGGCCGGACGCAGCTCGCCGAGCGTCGCCGAGTCCGCGTCGTCGCCGACGCGGCGGTCGAGGCTCGGGGGCTCGTAGTCCAGCGCGCGGATCCGGGCGACCTCCTCGACGTCGAGGCCCGCCTCCTCGGCGATCTCGGCGTCGGTCGGGTCGTGCTCCAGGCGGACGGTCAGCTCGCGCTCGACGCGGCCCACCTTGCGGGCGCGCTGCGCGATGTGGGCGGGCAGGCGGATCGTGCGGGCCCGGTTGTCCAGGCCGCGCTGGATCGCCTGGCGGATCCACCACGTCGCGTACGTCGAGAACTTGAAGCCCTTGCGGTGGTCGAACTTCTCCACCGCGCGGATCAGGCCGAACATGCCCTCCTGCACGATGTCGGCGAACGGCATGCCCTGACCCTGGTAGCGCCGCGCGATGGAGACGACGAGGCGGATGTTCGAGTTGATCATCCGGCCCTTCGCCTCGAGATCGCCCTGCTCGACCCGCTTGGCGAGCACGATCTCCTCCTCCTTCGTCAGGAGGGGGTACACGCTCGCCTGCTCCAGGAGCAGGTCCGTGGGCTCCAGCTCGTCGAGCGCCCGCTCACTCAGGCGATCAACTGCCACGCGTCATCACTTCCTTCTCGTTCAAAATCCTAGTCCAGAGGTATGTATTCTACGCCTCGCTCGTTGAATTCGCAACGAGCCCGCGGGCGTGAAGTTGCGCACTTGGCGCGGTAAGCTCGACATTCGAGAACGAGGCGACCACTGGGCCAGAGCGCGCGAAGGCGCCGCAACTCGTTCTGAGTGCCTCAAAATGGTACCAGATCCCAGCTGGTACGCCAAATCCTGCGTCCATTCGGCGCTGGACGTCTGCGACCACTCCGGCCTCTGCCCCACAGGCGCCCGTCGTAATCGGGCCGATCGTCAGTCGCGCAGCACCTTCGCGCCCTCGCACCACAGCTCGGCGGCCTCGCCCGCGAGCACGTCGGCGCCACCGCCCACGCCCGCCGGAAGCGTCCGCCCCGCCGCGACGACCAGGTTTCCGGCGCGCCGGCCGCGCAGGACGGCACGGTCGGCGATCAGCGTCGGCGAGCCGAACACGGCGGCGATCGTCGCGAGCTGACGGCGGGCGCGGCGCAGCGGCGCCTCGTCGATGAGGTTCGCGACGTACACGCCGCCCGGCCGCAGGACCCGGCGCACGTCGGTCAGCGCCTCGACCGTGCACAGGTGGTCGGGCACGTGCGGGCCGACGAACACGTCGGAGGCGACCGCGTCGAACGAGCGGGGGCGCAGCCCGGCCACGCCGGCGCGCGCGTCGGCCACCCGCACGGTCAGGCCGGGCACGTCGTCGAGCGCGAGCTCGGCCCGCGCGACGGCCACGACCTCCTCGTCGACCTCGAGCACGAGCGAGCGCACCGGCTGGGGCGCCCGCGCCGCCGCCAGCCAGCGCGGCAGCGTGCAGCCGCCCCCGCCGAGGTGCAGCACGTCGGACGGCGCGCACGCCGCCAGCACCTCGGCCATGCGCCGCACGTAGGGGATCTCGAGCGCCAGCGGGTCGGCCAGGTCGACGACCGACGCCTCCAGCCCGTCGACGAGCAGCGTGCGGCGCGTCCCGTCGGCCAGGACGCGCGCCCTCATTCGG
>Ga0180220_1000291_pt1 | contig 65101 bp, 60 predicted proteins | sample eDN5th37CBELigBY_FD_151335 | JGI IMG/M metagenome (GOLD analysis project Ga0180220, IMG submission 151335) | Enriched backyard soil microbial communities from Emeryville, California, USA - eDNA 5th pass 37_C BE-Lig BY (version 2) (version 2) | ecosystem: Environmental > Terrestrial > Soil >...
CGTCCGCGGCGCAATCGCGCCTTTGCGCTGCGGCCAATATGGCTCAAGGGGACTGCCAAGGGCTGCGATGGTCCGGGCCGATGCGAACGCATCGCCCGCCACTCCACAGAGGTAGAACATGACTGAAAACATGGACTCCCGCCACCAGGCAAGCCTCGTGCATGGCGGCGACCTGGCCGCTCCCTACACCGCCATGGCCGAGGAAGAAGCCGCCGAGCTCGCGCGCGTCCATTACGGGCTCGAAGGGCGCTTGCTGCGGTTCGCCACGGAAAAGGATGACACTTTCCGCTTGGACGCCGCCGACGGCGGGCGCTATGTGCTCAAGATCGCCAACCCTTCCGAGGCGCCGCAGGACATCGATCTGCAACTGAAAGTCCTTCAGCATATCGAACGCGTGGACCCATCCCTGCCCGTGCCGCGCGTCCTCGCCGACAAGCATGGCGGCCACTGCACCCCGGTCGTGGACCGCGCGGCGCAGCCGCGCCGTCTCAGGTTGATGAGCTATCTGGAGGGGACTCCGCTGGACAGTACGCCGTCATCCCCGCGGGAGCGGGAATGTATCGGCGAAGTGCTTGGCCGGCTGAGGCTGGCGACAGCGGGGTTTTCCCACCCGGCCGACAGCAGGCGGCTGCCCTGGGACGTCAAGCATCTTCTCGGGCTGATCCCTTTGCTGGACAAGGTCGAAGACGCGGGGCAGCAAAGGCGGCTGCATGCGGGGCTGGCGCGATTCCGGGAAATAGAGCCCGGACTGCGCGCCCTGCGCTCGCAAGTGCTGCACAATGACTTCAGCAAATCCAATATCGTCGTCGACCACGGCCGCCCCGATTTCGTAACCGGCATCATCGACTTCGGCGACACCGTGCGCACCGCCATCGCCGTCGATGTCTCGACCGCGCTGCTCAATCAATTGCCGCGCCTGTCGGCCTACCAGCCGGGCGACGATCTGTTCGCCGACGGACGGGATCTGCTGCGCGGCTATCTGCGCGTCGCCGACCTGACGAGCGACGAACTGGCGCTGATTCCCCACTTGGTCATGGGGCGCGTCGTCGCCAGGGCGCTGATCACCTTGTGGCGCGCCCGCATGTTCCCCGAAAACGCCCGCTACATCCTGCGCAATACCGAGCCCGGCTGGGCGCAGCTGGACTGGTTTCTGTCGCATTCGATAAAAGGCCTCTCGGCCATGCTTGCGCCATCCGGCGGATAAGGCAGCCGCCGGCCCGCAAGTCCTCGATAAGGAAACATCATGGATATCGCCCACAACAAATCGCCTGGAAAGATGATCAACGCCTTCAATCCGTCGGAACTGAACCGCCTAGACTCCTATACCCGCGGCCTGATCGAACGCCGCGCCCGCCTGCTTGGGCCCGCTTATCGCCTCTTCTACAAGCATCCCGTGCAAATCAGCCGCGGCAGCGGGGTCTTGCTGTACGACAAGGACGGCAACGAATACCTGGACGCCTACAATAACGTCGTCTCGGTCGGCCATGCCCATCCTCGCGTGGTCCAGGCCATCTCGGAACAGCTTTCCGTGTTGTGCACCCATACGCGCTATCTGCAGGAGGGCATACTCGATTACGCGGAGCAATTGTTGCCAACCTTCGGCGGCGAGCTGGGCAGGTCGGGGCATTTGATGCTGACCTGCACGGGCTCGGAAGCCAACGACCTGGCCTTGCGCATCGCCCAATACCACACGTCCAGGCAGGGCATCATCATCACCGCCGAGGCCTACCACGGCAATTCCCACCTGACCGCGGGCATCTCGCCTTCTTTGGGGGCCGCGTCGCCGCTGGGCACCTGGGTGCGCCAGATACCGGCGCCCGATTCCTATCGCATCCCGCCCGAGAATATGGGGCGCTGGCTGGCCGATCAGGTGGAAATCCAGATCCGCGACCTCGAACGCCACGGCAACGGCCTGGCGGCATTCATCGCCGATGCCGCGTTTTCTTCCGACGGCATTTTCACCCACCCCGCCGATTTGCTGGCTCCGGTCGCGCAGGTCGTGCACAAGGCGGGGGGCCTGTATATTGCCGACGAAGTCCAGTCCGGCTTCGGCCGGCTGGGCGATACGCTCTGGGGCTATCAGCGCCATGGCGTGCATCCCGATATCGTGACGATGGGCAAGCCCATGGGCAACGGTTTTCCGGTCGCCGGCGTCGCGGTAAGCCCGCAGGCCGTCGCCCGCTTCGGGCACGACATGCGCTACTTCAATACTTTTGGCGGCAATACGGTCGCGGTGGCGGCCGCCCAGGCCACTTACGATGTCATCCGCGACGAAAACCTGCTGGATCAGGCCCGCCGGGTGGGCGATGCGCTGCGCGGCGGGCTGCGGGACCTGGCCCAGCGCCATGAATGCATAGGCGATGTACGCGGCGCCGGGCTGTACATCGGCGTGGAGCTGGTCAAAGATAGAAGCACCAAGGAACCGGACGCCGCCATGGCGGCCGCCATCGTCAATGGCTTGCGCGAACGCCGGGTGCTGATCTCGGCCACCGGTTTCCACGCAAACACGCTGAAGATACGGCCGCCCCTGGTCTTTACCGAAGCGCACGCCGGCCGGCTGCTGGAGGCGCTGGAGGACGTATTGCGCGGCCGGGACGCCTGAAGGCGTGTACGCCGCGGCCGGAAAGCCCGGGCCGCCGCTCAGGCGGCCGACGATATTCAGAACGAGCGCTGCGCCATGCTGGCCAAGCGCCGCAGATAGGGCTCATCGCAGAGCTCCCAGTCGGCGCGCTTGCCTGTTACATAGCCGCGCGCCTGCCATTCGGTGAACAGCCGGCTCAGCGTTTCGGCGCGCATCCCCAGGTGGGCCGCCAACTGGCGCTGGCTGAGAGGCAAGTGTATGGTGTCGCCCTGCTTTTTCTTCAGGCTCAGCAGGTAATCGGCCAGCCGCTCGGCCGCGGAACTGGAGCTTATCCAGTCCACCCTGTTCACCTGGGCATACAGCGCGCTGCTCAAGCCGGCCAGCATGCGCAAAGCCAGTTCGGGCCGCGTCCGGCATGCGTGCTGCAGGCTGGCGCGCTGCAAGCGATACAGCCGGACCGCGCTGCGCGCCCTGGCGCACATGGGGTAGCGCCCGTGCGGCATGAACATGGCGGCTTCGGCCACTGTTTGCCCCGGTTCGAACACCTGGAACACCCTTTCGTCGCCATTGTGGCAATAACGAAACACTTCCACCTGGCCGCTCTGCAGCAGCAGATAGCTTTTGGCCTCATCCCCCTCGCTGAACAGTATTTCCCCCGCTTCGGCCTCTTGCGCCCGCGCGCCTTCCGCCACTAACTGGGCGATCTGCGCGTCCAGTCCTCTCAAGAGCCGGTGCTGAAGCAGCAGCGACACAGAGGGCGCACATTCTTCCGGCAAGTTGACTTTTGTCATTGGGGACCAAGTTGCGGAATGAGAAAATTTTTATTTGATAATAGTTCTCATTATATAAATGTTCAATCACAACCGCACTCTGCGCAAAGCGCTGATAGGACTCGCCCTGGTGGCCGGCATGCTTGCGGGCGCCGTGCATACGGGCGCCGTGCATGCGGCGCCGGCCTATCCCAAGCTGACGCTGGCGGGGCCGTCCGCCGTGGTCACCTACCCGCTGCTGCATATGCTGGAAACCGGCGCGCTCAAGGACTATGCCCAGGAGGTCGAGTTCCGCCTATGGCAGAACCCGGACCAGTTGCGGGTCCTGCTGGCCAAGAAGGAAATCGACTACAGCGCCTCGCCCAGCAACCTGCCCGCCCTGATGTATAACCGGGGCGATCAGGTCAAACTTCTGAACATATCGGTCTGGGGCATATTGTGGCTGGTCAGCAGCGACCCCAAGGTGCGCGGATTCGAGGATCTGGCCGGCGAAGAGCTGCTGGTCCCCTTCCAGCGCGACTTGCCGGCGGTTCTGCTGGACACTCTGCTCGACGCCCAGAAGCGCCCTGACGGCAAGCCCGTGCGCCTGCGCCGCACGCGCGATGCGCAGGATGCCATCGCCCTGATGCTGACGGGGCAGGGCAAGCATGCGCTGCTCGTGGAGCCGACAGCCTCGCTGCTGTTGTGGCGCGCGCAGCAGGCCGGCGCTGAGCTGTACCGGGCCCAGAGCCTGGAAGACGCCTGGCGCGCCAGCTTCCCCGATCGCGCCGAACTGCCCCAGGCCGGCATCATCGCCAACTCCCACATCGCCGGCGATGAGCGGCTGAACAAGGCGGTCGAGCGCGCCTATGCCGAGTCGGCGGCATGGTGCAAAGCCAATGCGGCCGCCTGCGCCGAAATGGTCCACCGCCATATTCCGCATCTGCCCGTGCCCGCCATCGAAACCGCCATCCGCGTCACGCGCCTGGAAAGCCGGCCCGCGAACTCCATCCGGCCCCAGCTCGAAGCCCTTTACGGCCTGCTGGGTGAACGGTACCCGCAAGCCATCGGCGGCCGCCTGCCGGATTCGGGGTTCTACGGGCCATGAAGCCAATGGCGAACCTGAAGCGGCCGGGGCGCACATCGCGGCTATGGAGCCTGTTGGGCGTGTTGCTGCTGCTGGCGGGCTGGCAGGCGAGCGCCGCCTATATGGGACCGCTGCTGATGGCCACGCCGCTGGAGACATTCAAGGCCATTCCCCGGCTGCTGTCCAGCGACAGCTTCCTGCTCCATGCCGGCGACAGCCTGCTGCGCATCGCGGTCGGCGTCAGCACAGGCTGCGCCATAGGTTTCGCCCTGGGCGTTTTGGCCGGCCACAATACCCGCGTGCGCGGCCTGCTGGAGCCCATGCGATGGCTGCTGATGGCGATTCCGCCAGTCGTCGTGGTCGTGCTGGCCATGCTGTGGTTCGGCTTGGGTTCGCCCATGGTGATCTTCATGACCGTGTTGATGATGGCGCCCGGCATGTATGTCAACACCGTCAAGGGCATGCTGCAGGTGGACCGCAATCTGATCGAGATGACGCATGTGTACCGTTACGGCTTCTGGCGCCGGCTGCGGCATTTGTATCTGCCGGCCTTGACCGCTCCGCTGACCGCGGCGTTGCTGATAGCCACCTGCGGCGGCGTGCGGCTGGTCGTCATGGCCGAAGTACTGGGCGCGGAGAGCGGCGCGGGCTATGCGCTGGCCAATGCCCGCAGCACTTTCGACAGTGCTGAGCTCTACGCGTGGATCGTGCTGATCCTGCTGCTGGTGGCTGTGCTGGAGTTCGCCCTGCTGCAGCCGCTGCAGCGCCGCCTGGGCCAGTGGCAGGAGCCCAGCAATGCTTGAGCTTCGCAATGTCACCCTGCATTTCGGCCCGTTGGCCATCTTGCGCGGCATCGACCTCGACTTGAAGCCGGGGCAGCGCATGGGCTTGCTGGGGCCCAGCGGCGCGGGCAAGAGCACGCTGCTGCGGCTGGCGGCCGGCCTGCTCAAGCCCAGCTCCGGCGCACTGCGCAATAGCTACCGCTATCCCGCGCTGGTTTTCCAGGAGCCGCGCCTGCTGCCCTGGCGCCGCGTCGCGGAAAACATCGAAATCCCCTTGCGCGCCGCCGGCTGCGGCGCGGGCGAAGCCCGTGAGCGCGCCCTGCGCTGGCTGGAACAGGTCGAGCTCAAAGGCTGCGCGCAGGCCTGGCCGGGCGAGCTGTCCGGCGGCATGGCCCAGCGCGCATCCCTGGCGCGCGCCTTTGCGCTGCAGCCCGACCTCTTGCTGCTGGACGAGCCTTTCAGCGCACTGGACCCGGCGCTGCGTTCGACCCTGGGCAAACTTTGCCGGCGCTGCCTGGACGACACCGGCGCCGCCTTATTGTGCATCAGCCACCATCCGCACGAGCTGGTGGAGCTGGTGGATACCTGCCTGCTGCTGAACAACGGCCGCATCGAGCGCTACGACATCAACCCGACAGCCGCAAATCGCGGCGCCGAGGGTGCCGCGGCAGGCGATCCTGCGGCAGGCGATCCTGCGGCGGGCGACCCCGCCGCCCGCCGCGCCCGCATCGCCGAACTGCTCTACCAACGACTGCTTGAACAGGAAGACTCCGCAACATGATTTACCCCGCTCTGCTCCTCGCGCATCTTTTCGCCGCACTGTTTTTCATCGGCACGGTCTTCTTCGAAGTGCTCATGCTGGAAGGCGTGCGCAAGCATGTGCCGCGCGAGATGATGCGCACCATAGAAATCGCCATCGGCACGCGCGCCCGGCGCATCATGCCCTGGGTGCTGCTGGTCCTGTACAGCGCCGGCATCGGCCTGGCCTGGCACTATCGCGAAGCGCTGGCCCATCCCTTTTCCAATTCGATGGGCCTGCTCCTGACCATCAAGATACTGCTCGCGCTGAGCGTATTCGGCCATTTCCTGACGGCCATGACGCTGCGCAGCAAGGGCAAGTTGAAGTCTGTGCATTTCAAGTACATCCACCTCAGCGTTTTCTGTCACATGGTCGGCATCGTATTGCTGGCCAAAACCATGTTCTACCTGCACTGGTAACCACGCCACAACGAGAAAGAAGATGCCCAACACCTCATCATTCCGGCAACTGAGCCTGAGCCTGGCGCTGAGCCTGGCATGGTCGGCGAACGCCCTGGCCGACAACGTCACCCCCCTGGCCCCCGTCGTCGTCACCGGCCAGACCGGCAGCGGCGCCCTGCAACCCAGCCTGAAACAGGAAAAAGAGCGCCTCGACGCCGTGCCCGGCGGCACGAACCTGATCCAGCCCCAGGAAGAAATGCGCCTGTCCACTCTGCGCGACGCGCTGGACTTCCAGCCCGGCCTGGTGGTGCAGGACTTTTTCGGCGGCATCGACCAGCCGCGCCTGAACATCCGGGGTTCGGGCATTCAAAGCAATCCCGTCAACCGCGGCGTGCTGCTGCTGCAAGACGGCCTGCCCCTGAACGAGGCGGACGGCTCTTTCGTGATCGGTTTCCTGGAGCCGCGCAACAGCGCGCTGATCAGCGTCCGGCGCGGCGCCAACGCGCTTTCCCCCAGCGCCACCACGCTGGGCGGCGAGCTGGACTTCCAGTCCCTGACCGGCACGCAGGGCGACATGATCAGCGTGGATGGGGGCAGCTTCGGGCGGCTTGGGCTGTATGCGGCCAAGGGCTTCCAGACGGAGGGCATGGACGGCCGCCTGGCCGTCAGCCACGATAAGTCGGACGGCTACCGGCACCACTCCGACTCCCAGCGCACCAACTTCCAGGGCAACCTGGGCTTTCGCCGCGGGCAGTTCGAAAACCGGACCTATCTTTCCTACGTCGATCTGAAATTCGACATCCCCAACGTCATTCCGCGCGACCGGCTGTACAGCGACCCGCGCAGCGTCCTGGGCGATTACAACGACGCCCAGGACCGGGCCAACAATATTTATCAGCGCGATCCAAACCGCAAGGCCACGCAGCTGCGGCTGGCCAACCGCAGCTATTGGGGCACGGAAGATCTGAACCAGACTTTCGGCGTCTACTGGCAGACCGTGGACGACACCTTCACCAGCCCGCAGGTTTCTTCGCCGACCAAAGGAAATACCTATGGCGCCCAATGGCAGCTCGCCGGCAAGACCGGCCAGCTGGATTACCGCCTGGCGCTGGACTGGGCGCGCACGGACATGGACCGCGATCTGTACGCCGTCAGCCCGGCCAACGGCAGCCGCGCCCTGCACTTCGGCGACTACCGGCTGCATGCGGAAAACCGCAGTGCGCTGCTCGGGCTGGCCTGGCATTTCGCTCCTCAATGGACGGTGGTCGGCGACGTGAAGTACAGCCAATCCATCCGCGACGCCAAGAACCGCCTGTCCGGCGGCAGCCTCGATCAGGATTGGTCCTATGCCAGCCCGAAGCTGGGCCTCATCTGGCAGCCTTCCCCCGCGCTGCGGCTGTTCGCCAACGTCAGCCGCAGCAACGAGGCTCCCACCTATTGGGAAATCATTTCGGCCGAAGTGCCGCAACCCATGAACGTGAATTCGGCGAGCACCAGCCTGACCCAGCTGGATCTGCAGCGCGCCACCACGTACGAGCTGGGCGGCAGCGGCCGGCTGGGCGACGGCGACGGCGCCGCCGAATGGTCGTTGACCGTGTATCGCAGCGAGGCCAAGGACGAGCTCATGGCGGTCAGCGACGCCACCGGCGCCTCGTCGGTCACGTTCAACTACCCAGGCCGCACCCGCCACCAGGGCCTGGAAGCGGGGATCAGCGGTTCGCTGCCCGCGCCCGGCGCCGGGGCATTCGACTACAGGCTGTCCTATACCTACAGCGACTTCCGCTTCCGGGGCGGCGAATACGACGGCAATCGCATCGCCGGCGTGCCCAAGCACCTGATCGGCGCCGAGCTGCTGTACCGCATCGGCGGCTGGCGCTTCGGGCCCAACGTGCGCTGGCTGGCTTCGGACACCCCGACCAATCACCAGAATGTACCGGGCACGCAGCAGGACGCCTACGCCATCTGGGGCTTCAAGGTCGCCTATCAGCACGACAAGCACTGGAACGCCTATTTGCTGGCCGACAACTTGAGCGACAAAATCTATGCCAGCAGCTACGTGATACGCCGCACGGCAACCGTCGCCATGCCGACCTTTCTTTCGGGCAATGGGCGCAGCGTCTATGGCGGCATCAGTTATAAGTTCTAGCCGCGTTTACGGGCCTGGCCGCCGGCGGGAATCTTAGCCGCGGCCGCCCTGCCCGCCGTCCAGCCAGCGCAGCACGCCCCGACCGGCGGCGACGCCGCTGGCGAAGCATGCCGTCAGCAGATAGCCGCCGGTGGGCGCCTCCCAGTCCAGCATCTCGCCGGCGCAGAATACGCCCGGCAGTGCGCGTATCATCAGGTTCCGGTCCAGTTCTTCGAGCTGGACGCCGCCAGCGGTGCTGATGGCCTCGTCCATGGGCCGGATGCCGGTCAAGGTCACGGGCAGGCGCTTGATCGCGCTGGCCACGGCGGCGGGATCGCTGAATTGTTCCTTGGGCAGGCATTCACGCAGCAGACCGAGCTTGGCGCCGCGCAGCCCCAGGCGGCCGCCCAAGTGGCTGGACCAGGACCGCGCGCCTCTCGGCCTGCCGACCTCGTCCAGCACCGCGGCGCTTTCCCGCTCCGGCAGCAAATCCACATACACCCTGGCGCTGCCATCGCGCACGACGGCATCGCGCAATTCGGCCGACCAGGCGTAGAGCAGCCCGCCTTCCAGCCCATCCTTGGTGATCATGGCTTCGCCGCGTCTCATGACGCCATCCGCGGGCGCCATGGCTATGCCTTTCAAGGGCTGGCCGGCGCAGCGCTCCGCGAAGTAGGGGCTCCATTGCGCCGTAAAGCCGCAGTTCGACGGCAGCAAGGGTGCAAGCTTTACGCCTTTGCCGCGCATCGGACTCTGCCAGGCGCCGTCCGACCCCAGGCGCGCCCAGCTTCCTCCGCCCAGCGCCAGCACGACCGCATCGGCATTCAAGGCGAGCCCGCCCCGCGGCGTATCCAGCAGCATCGCGCCGCCTTCGTCCCAACCCAGCCAGCGATGGCGCGCATGCAGCGTGACGCCGCTCGCGCGCAAACGGTGCAGCCACGCCCGCAACAGCGGCGCCGCCTTCATTCCGGATGGAAACACCCGGCCCGATGAGCCGACGAAGGTATCGATGCCCAAGCCATGCGCCCAACGCCGCAAGGCGGCGGCATCGAAGCATTCCAGCCATTCCGACACCTGCGCGGACCGCGGGCCGTAGCGCGTGGCGAACAGGGCGGGCGCTTCGCTGTGCGTCAGGTTCAGGCCGCCGCGCCCGGCCAGCAGAAATTTCCGGCCGACCGAAGGCATGGCATCGTAAAGGTCGACGCGCAGGCCGGCCTGCGCCAGGATTTCGGCCGCCATCAGGCCGGCCGGACCTCCGCCGATAACGGCTACGGAAGAAGAAAGCATGGGAAGAATTCAATAAGAGCTGCGGCAGCGGCCTGAAATTCTACATCGCCATGGCAGTCATTTTCACTATAATCCTGCGGCAAGCCGGGTAATCGCCGCGCCTTCGGCAGGGCGTGCCCGCCTTGCTCCGCCCACTCTCTGATCATATCCATGAAACGATCTCTCTTGCGCGTCGATCTGCAACGCCTCATTTTATGGATGTGCCTGTCTTTCGTCCTGCTGGCGCTCGCCAACAGCCTGTATGCGTCCTACAAGGTGCAGCGCGAGATCCTGCTGCATAACACGCTGGAGCTGAACCGTGTCTACGCCAACAAGCTGGCGCAGGTCACCGAGCGCTATCTGCGCTCCTCGCGCCAGATGCTCGAAGCGGTCGCCACGCAGATCGCCAACAACGGCGCGCATACGCCTTCCGATCAGGAAGAGCTGACGCGGCTGATCCGCATGACGGAGAACTTCAACTCGCTGCTCATCGCGAACGCCGATGGGGTGATCACCGCCACCGAACCCAGGGATCTGGGCCTGCGGGGCAAGCCTCTGCAAAGCCCGGTTTCGCTGAGCATGCTGCAAAGCCGCCAGGGCGGAATCACCGCCCCTTTCCTCGCTCCCAGCGGGCGCTGGATCATCATGATCTCCCATCCCATCTTCATGGCCGATGGCTCGTACGGCGGCTTCGTCAGCGGCACTATCTACCTGCACGCGGCCAATGCGCTGCAAACCACGCTGGGGCGGCATCACTACAAGGATGGTTCATCGCTGTATGTCGTCGATCAGATGGGACGCTATATCTACCATCCGTCTTCCGAATATATAGGAAAGGCAAACCCCGACCAGCCCCTCGTCCAGGCTTTGCAGCGCGGCGAGGAAGGCGCGCGCCGCACCAAGAGCCGCGCCGACATAGACATGCTGGCCGGCTTCGCTCCCGTGCCGTCGACCGGCTGGGGCATCGTGGCGCAGCGCCCCACCGACAGCGCCATGTCCAGGCTCGACGATTTATTCTGGCGCTCCTTCTATTATTCATTGCCGATCACGCTGGTCTGCCTGCTGGCCATCTGGTGGCTGGCCCGCCTGATCGCCCGGCCGCTGCGGGAACTGGCCCATGTGGCCGCCAACCTGGATAACCGCGCCAATTTTGAACGGATAAAGTTCATCAAGGGCTGGTATCTGGAAGCGTCCTTGATACGCGCGGCGCTGCTGGCGGGCTTTTCCGCCGTGGCGCTGCGGATGCGCAAGCTCAGCCAGGAAAACGCCACCGACCCGCTGACGGCCCTGACCAACCGCCGCGGCCTGCAGGCAGCCTTCGCGGACCTGCAGCAGTCCGGCGGCTCGGCATCGGTGGTCCTGTTCGATATCGACCATTTCAAGGCCGTGAACGATACTTATGGCCACGCCCGGGGCGATGAAGTATTGAAATCCCTGGCTCTCATCACTCTCGCACAGGCGCGCAAAGAGGATATCGTTGCGCGCATCGGCGGCGAGGAATTCGTCGTGCTGCTGCCCGGCGCCACCCCGGAAGCGGCGATGCTGTTCGCGGAACGGCTGCGCCTGAACATCGCGCTGACCGACTTCGAATGCGTGGGCAGAATCACGGTGTCCGCCGGCGTTGCGCACTATCCATTCCAGGGCGACAGCCTGGATGCCGTGCTGGAGCACGCCGATGCGGCGCTCTACCAGGCCAAGCGGACGGGCAGGAACCGGGTTTGCGAGTTCTCATTCAGCCAACCGTAAGAATAATGATTCTTATTTACCTTAAAATACCAGGGAATCTCGGTATTTAGGCTGAATCACGATGAACACACTGAACCGGCGTACATTCCTGCGCAACGGCATCATGCTGGGCGCGGCCGCAGCCATGGGCGGACCGGGCTTGCGTCTGGCGCGCGCGGCCGAATCCCAGACCTTGACCCTGTATAACGGGCAGCATCCCCGCACCACGGCGGCCCTCGTGCAGGCCTTCACCCAGGCAACAGGCATCCAGGTGGAGATCCGCAAGGGCGGCAGTTCGCAACTGGCAAACCAGATCATCGAAGAAGGCGAGCATTCCCCCGCCGATGTTTTTTACTCGGAGGAAAGCCCGCCGCTGGCCGCGCTGGCCAAGCGCCGCCTGCTGTCGCCGCTGAATTCGGAAACGCTGCAGCAGGTGCTGCCCGGCTATACATCCAAGGACGGCACATGGACAGGCGTGAGCGCACGCTGCCGCGTCGTCGCCTATAACCGCGGCATGGTCGCCGCAAGCGAACTGCCCGCCTCCATCATGGACATGGCGACCGAGGCGTGGCGCGGCAAGGTCGGCTTCGTGCCCACCAGCGGCGCTTTCCAGCAGCAGCTCATCGCCATCGAAATCCTGAAGGGCAGGCCGGCGGCGCTGGCATGGCTGAAGGGCCTGAAGGAATACGGCCGCATCTACAACGGCAATATGGCCGCCATGAAAGCAGTGGAGAACGGCGATATCGCCACGGCGCTGGTGAATAATTACTATTGGTTCGCCGTCGCCAGGGAAGTCGGCGAGGCCAACATGAAATCCGCCCTGCACTACATGGGCGGCAAGGATCCCGGCGGCCTCATCACGGTATCGGCGGCGGGCATACTCAAGACATCCCGGAAGCAGGCCCTGGCGCAACGGCTGCTGGCCTTCATGCTCAGTGCGAAAGGCCAGCAGGCCATCGTGGACTCCGTCGCGGAATATCCGCTGCGCAAAGGCGTGCATTCGCCTTTTTCCTTGAAGCCCTTCGACGAGCTTCAGCCCCCCGATGTCAGCCCCGACGATATCGGCGATGCCGCCGATGCCCTGGCTTTACGGCGCGAGGCGGGGCTGGCCTGATCCGCCATGCAGCCCATGCACCGAAAACAGGCCGCGGCGCCATTGTGGCTGGCCGGCGCCACCCTGCTGCCCGTCGGCCTGACGGTCCTGCCTCTCGTCTACATCGCCGCGCGCGCATCGCAGGCGGGACTGGCCGATATCGGCGGGGAGCTGCTGCGCGAGCGGACTTTCACGCTGCTGCTCAACACCATGACGCTCGCGACCAGCGTCACCTTATGCTCGGTGCTGCTGGGGACGGCGGCCGCCTGGTGCGTCGAACGCTCCGACCTGCGCGGGCGCCGCTGGTGGCGCGCCATGGCGGCGCTGCCGCTAGCCGTGCCCGCCTTCGTTTCGAGCTATGCCTGGTCGTCCATTGACTCGTCCCTGCAAAGCATGGCGGGCGCCATCCTGGTCTTGACGCTGTCCAGCTATCCGCTGGTCTACTTGCCGGTCGCCGCAGCGCTGCGCAGCGCCGACGCCAGTTTCGAAGACGTATCGCGCTCTTTGGGCGACAGCGCATGGTCCAGTTTGCGGCGCGCCCTGATGCCGCAAATCATGCCGGCCCTGGGCGGCGGCGCCATGCTGGTCCTGAGCCATATGCTGGGAGAGTTCGGGGCCTTGTCCATGCTGCGCGTGCAGACCTTCACCACGGCGATTTTCGAGTCCTATGAATTGCAGTTCGACAGCGCCTCCGCGGCGCTGCAGTCGGCGGTGCTGATGGCGCTGTGCCTGCCCGCCGCCTATGGGGAAACGCGTCTGCGCGCAGGCAAGCGGCTGTCGCGCAGCGGGCGCGGCAGCAGGCGGCCGGCATCCCCCGCAAGGCTGGGCCGCTTGCAGGGCCCCGCCATTGCGGGCTTTGCGCTGCTGGCCCTGGTATCGCTGGGCATCCCCTTGTGCACCCTGGCTTATTGGCTGGCGCGCGGACTGTCCCTGGGAGACGGCTATGCCCGGATAGGACCCGCGCTTCAAGGCTCCATCAGCTTGGCGGCGACAGGCGCCGTGCTGACCAGCATGCTGGCCCTGCCGCTGGTGTTGCTGGCTGTCCGGCACAAAGGGCGGCTGGCCGTGCTGGCGGATCGGCTGCCCTATATCGTGCACGGCCTGCCCGGCGTGGTGGTGGCGCTGGCCCTGGTGTTTCTTTCCCTGCGCCTCGCCCCGGCCTTGTATCAAAGCTCCGCCCTGCTGCTATGCGCCTATGCGATCCTGTTCCTGCCTTTGGCGCAGTCATCGCTGCGCGCCTCGGCCGAACTGGCCTCGCCGCAAATGGAAGAGGTGGCGCGCAGCCTGGGAAAGCGGCCGCTGCAGGTCTTTCTTACCATCACGCTGCCCCGCATTGCGCCGGGACTGGGGGCGGCGCTGGCCCTGATGATGCTTGAGATCATGCGCGAACTGACCGCCACGCTGATGCTGGCGCCCACAGGCGTCGCCACATTGGCCACGGAACTCTGGCAGCATACGGCCGATGCCGAATACGCGGCCGGCGCCCCCTACGCCGCGCTGCTGATCGCGGCGTCGGCCGCGCCCGTCTACATCTTCACGCGCCGCCTGCTGCGCCAGGGCGAGACGCCATGAGCCGCATACGGATCCATGGCGTGGATAAACGCTACGGCGACGTGCGGGTGCTGCAAGGCATAGACTTGACCATACCCCAGGGCTCGGTGCTCGCCTTGCTGGGCCCGTCGGGCTGCGGCAAGACGACACTGCTGAGGCTGATCGCGGGCTTCGAACGAGTCGATGCGGGCTGGATAGCCTTCGATGACCGGCGCGTCGCGGCCGCGGATGTATTCGTTCCTCCGGAACGGCGCGGCATCGGCTATGTGCCGCAGGAAGGCGCCTTGTTTCCGCATCTGACCGTGATGGGCAATGTCCGCTATGGATTGGCCCGCCGGCCGGGCCGCGATCGGTCGGGCCGCGATCGGCCGGGCCGCGATCGGCGCGCGCGGGAAATACTCGAGCTCACGGGCCTGGCCGGCCTGGACGAGCGCTTTCCCCACGAGCTGTCGGGCGGCCAGCAGCAGCGCGTGGCGCTGGCCCGGGCGCTTGCGCCCGATCCGGCCCTGGTATTGCTGGACGAACCCTTCAACGCGCTGGACCTGGATTTGCGCCGCGGCATGTGCGAAGACGTGATAGGCGTGCTGCGCCGCATGGGCGCCACTACGGTGCTGGTCACGCACGATCCCGGCGAGGCTTTCGCCGTGGCCGATCTGGTGGCTGTGATGCAAGGCGGACGCATCATGCAATGCGATCGTCCCGATGTGATCTATTGGCAGCCTTGCAGCCCGGACGTGGCGCGCCTGACCGGCCCGGCGCTGCTGCTGCGTGGCGACCCGGATGGCGGCCATGCGAACTGCGCCTTGGGCCGCCTGCCCCTGCACCCGCGGGCCGAGCCGCTGACGGGCGAGATATGGCTGGCGCTGCGGCCGGAGCAGATCCAGCTTGCGCCCGCGGGCCCCGGCGTGGCGGCGCAAGTGAGCCATAATTCCTTCCGGGGCGACCATGCCTTGCTGAGCCTGGAGCTGGCCGATGGCATGCAACTGGGTTTGCGCGTCCCCGCCCTGTCCGCGCCCGCGGCGGGATCGCGCGTCGTCTTGTCCGTGCGCGGCGCGTGCAGCGCCTTCCCGGCGCAAGCATATCCCGCCCTAGCGGCGGGTGCGCAGCGCAAGGCCCGCCAGCAGCAAGGTCCAGCCCTGTATGAACAGATCGAGGGCAAGCAGCAACCCGAGTATCCATATGCTGTTTCCCGGCCAATTGGCGGCGATGAGCAAGCCGGTGGCCAGCGTGATCAAGCCCGAAAAGGCAATCCATTGCCATCCGCGCTGGCTGCGGTTATTGAACCAGATCCATAAGCGGAAAGCGCCAGAACCTATCAATACCGCGCCAAAGAGCAAGGTCAGCACCGAGGCCCCAGCCACCGGATTGACGATGGCCAGGACACCCGCCGCGGCATAAAGCACGCCGCCCAGGGTCCAGACGAGAAAGCCCTTCCAGTGCTTCATGCGCCAGGCCTGCGCCAGCTGCACGATGCCGCCCGCCAGCATCAGCGCGCCGATGAACAATACGCTGACCAGAGTCGCCACGAAGACATGGGCCAGGGCGACCATGCCCAGCGCCACCAGCAGAATACCCCCGGCGATGAACCAGCCCCAATATTGGCTCATTTCCTGCAGGGCCTGCGAGATGCGGCCCTCGTCGGGCCCGGATGTGTGCGGCTGTTCCGTCATGGCATGCGCTCCTTCGAGTAGTGTTTGAAGTACGGGCGCCGATCGCCTATCGGCGCCCGTAAATCAACTATATCCTGTTCCGGCTGCGATGGCAGCGGAATATGCGTTCGCCCGCGACACGCCGTGCGCCGGCGATCACGGCGGGCACCCGCGTCAAGCCATGCACGATGACCGGACGTCGAGCCCCGCCGTCAATAGTTCTTGTCATCGATCAACCCAGCGGCTACCATTTCGCCAAACCGGGCCGCCAAGGCCGCCCGCCGCCCCACAACACAGGAGATCACCGAAATGAATAACATCGACCGTCGGGTTTTTCTCAAGCTGGCCGGCGCAAGCGGGCTATCCAGCCTGGCTGGAACCTTGCCCATGCTGGCCCATGCTGCGCAAGGGGCCAACATGGACAAGGCGCTGTCCCAAGGCAAGGCCGTCTTCTACGCCAACATCACCGCCGTCACCCCCATCATGAAGGCCTTCGAGGCCGACACCGGCGTGAAGGGCGAATACACGCGCACCTCCAGCTCCAAATTCGTACCGACCATTCTTACGGAATTCAATGCGGGCAAGCTGCTGGCCGACGTCATCCAGGCGCCGTTGCCCATGCTGGAATTGCTCAAAGAGCAAGGCGTGCTCGCCCCATACCGCTCGCCCGCCGCGGCCGGCTATCCGGACTGGGCCGTGAAAGACGACGCCATCACCCTCTTCGGCATCGAGTACGTTTCTTATCTGTACAACACGGACCACGTCAAGGCGGCCGATGCGCCCAAGCGCTATGAAGACCTGGCCGACCCCAAATGGAAGAACCAGATCGTCATGGCCGACCCGGCCACCCACGCTTCGACCATTTCCTGGCTGGTGGGGCTGAAGGAACAGGTTTTCAAGTCCGAAGGCGAATGGATGCAATTCCTGAAGGGCGTCGCGGCCAACCGGCCGATGTTCGTGGCTTCTTTCGGCCCCACCCCGGCGCCGGTGGAAAGCGGCGAAAAGCTGATCGGCATCTCCATGCCCAAGTACATCATCACCAAGAAGCCGGCGCCGCTGGCATGGGGGCCGCAGGGCGGCCAGCCGCTGCTCGGCACCGCCCGCGCCATCGCCATTACGTCCAAGGCGCCGCATCCCGACGCCGCGCGCGCCTTCATCGACTACTGGCTGGGCAAGAAGGCCATGGGCCTGCTGGCCGCCGATGTCGGGGAATACGTGCTGGCGCCTGGGGTGTTTCCGCCCATCGAAGGCATGGACAAGGCGCAGGTCAAGCCCGTGCGCGATTTGTCCGACGAAGACATACAGAAATGGGGCCGCGAATTCGGCAAGATCTTCCGCGGCAAGTAAGCACATGGAAATACAGATAGAGGGCCTCAGCAAGCATTATCAATCCGAGGGCAAGACGGTCAAGGCGCTGGACCAGGTCGACCTGACCATACCCGCCAACGAGATTTTCACGCTGCTGGGCCCCAGCGGCTGCGGCAAGACCACGCTGCTGCGCTGCATCGTCGGCCTGGAAACGCCGGACGAGGGCGAAATCCGCATAGGCGGCGAGGTCGTCTGGTCGCGCGCCAAGGGCATAGCCGTGCCGCCGGAGCGGCGCGGTCTGGGCATGGTATTCCAGACCTACGCCATCTGGCCCCACATGAGCGTATTCGACAATGTCGCCTATCCCTTGCAGATACGCGGCGAAGCCAAATCCGTGATCCGCGACAAGGTGGCGCGCGCCCTGAAGTTCGTGCAACTGGAAGGGGTGGAAAAGCGCTCCGCCACCAAGCTGTCCGGCGGCCAGCAGCAGCGCGTGGCCTTGGCCCGCGCCCTGGTGGCTGAACCCAAAGTCATCTTGTTCGACGAACCGCTCAGCAATCTGGATGCGAAACTGCGCGAGGAAACCCGCAAGGAACTCAAGACCTTTCTTGGCGAGCTGAACATCACCGCCGTGTACGTGACGCACGACCGGGTCGAAGCACTGGCCTTGTCGGATTCCATCGCCGTCATGCGCGCCGGCCGCATCGTGGAAATCGGCTCGCCCCAGAAAATCTATTTCAATGCCGACCACCGCTACGTGGCCGACTTCATCGGCCGCGCCAACCTGATCAAGGCGCGCGTCGCCGGCCGCCATGGCGATCTGACCGTAGTGGAATCCGGCCTGGGCTCCTTGCATTGCCAGGCCCGCGACTTGCCCGAAGGCAGTGAAGCCACGCTGTGCATACGCCCTGAATTCATTCATGTCGACGGGGTGGCGAGCGCAACGCCGCAGGGCGGGCAGAACGTCATCCACGGCCGTGTCGCCAGCATGGAATTCGTCGGCGAAGTCTATGAAGCGGAAATCCACGTCGGCGCAGAAAAGCTGCTGGCCCGACTGGATCCCGATCTGCCGGTGAGCACCGGCGACATGGTCAGCATCCGCCTCGCCCCGCAGCACTGCCTGCTCGTATTGGCCTAGGGCAAGGCATGAATCCGTCCCGCCCCCTGTTCACCTGGTCCCTGATACTGATCGTCGGCTTTCTCACGCTATGCCCGGTGCTGATGCTGCTGCTGGGCAGTTTTTCCGAAGGGCTGACCGCCTTCGGCGTCTTTACCACCAGCAAGTATGTGGCCGCCTATACTGATCCGGCCTTGTTCGATGTCACCTACAACACCGTGGTGTTCGTGCTGGGCTCGTCCGTGCTGTCCACCCTGCTGGCGCTGGTCCTGGCCTATTTGAATACGCGCACCGATATTCCCTTCAAGCCGGTATTCACGGTGCTCTCCATCGTGCCGATGATGATTCCGCACCTGCTGTTTTCGGTCAGTTGGGCGCTGCTGCTGAATCCTTCCAACGGCCTGCTGAACGTCTTCCTGAAGGATGTCTTCGCGCTGCAGGAAGCGCCCTTCAATATTTATTCCCTGTGGGGCATGGTCATGGTCGAAGGGCTGCTGAACATGCCCATCGCCTATCTCATCATCGCGCCCGCCATGGCGCAGTTCGACGTGGCGCTGGAAGAATCGTCCCGCGTCTTCGGCGCGGGGGTGTGGCGTACGTTGATGCGCATCACGCTGCCGGTGCTGCGCCCCGCCATACTGGCGGCCTTCATCCTGGGCATCGTGCGCAGCCTGGCATCCTACGCCGTGCCCAGAGTGCTGGGCATGCCCGGCGAAGTCGATGTGCTGGCCACGTATCTGTACGAGATGATCTCCACCGGCTTCGCGCCCGACTACGGCAAGGCCGCCGCGCTGGGCATGAGCGTGCTGGTGGCGTCGATTTCGCTGATCGTGGTGTATCGGGCGCTGACATCGGAAGGCGGGAAATTCGTCACCATATCCGGCCGCGGCTTCCGCCCGGCGGTCATCGAGCTCAAACGCGCCCGCATCCCCATCTTCATAGGCGTGGGCGTGCTTTGCCTGTTGATGATCGTGCTGCCGGTGGCGGTGCTGCTGTATACCTCGCTGGTGCCCTATTCCATGGTGCCCAGCGCCCGGGCCTTCTCGCTGATGAGCTGGAAGCACTGGATAGAGGTCTTCCAGGATCCGGTGTCCCTGCTGGCGCTGAAGAACAGCCTGTTCCTGGCGGTGGCGGGCGCGACGCTGGGCGTGCTGCTGTCCGTCTTCGTGGCCTATGTCATCGTCAAGATCCGCACGCGCGCATCGGGCCTGCTGGAATCCCTGAGCTTCCTGTCCTTTTCCTTTCCGGGCATCGTGATAGGCATAGGCTTCATGTGGTTCTTCGTGCAGACGCCTCTGTATGCGACCCTGACCGCGCTGCTATTGGCCTATATCGCGGCGTATCTGCCGTATGGCATACGTCCCCTGGCCAGCGCATTCGTGCAAGTGCATGCCCATCTGGAAGAATCCTCGCTGGTTTGCGGCGCCAGCCCGCTGACCACGATGCGGCGCATTATCGTGCCGCTGCTGATTCCAGGGGTGGTGTCGGCCTGGATACTGATGGCGACGATGTTCATACGCGAGCTGACGGTGTCGGTGGTGCTGTCGCGGCCAGGCACGGAAGTTCTCGCGGTGCAGATACTGAGTTTCGCGGACGATGGCTTGTGGGGCAAGCTGTCGGCCTTGGGCATCGTGATGATATTGATTTCCACGGCGCTGGTATTGCTGGCGATGTACGCCGGCGAAAAGTTCAAGGCGCTGCAAGGGGGAAGCTGACAGAACGGAAGCCGCAAGGGCGACAGGCGCCTTATTCGGCTGCTATGCAGTTCACTCTATCGCGCGGCAGCCCGATGCGGCACTTGTCGCCGGCTCGCGTCGTGCTGGAAGCGGGCATGCGCGCCTGCAAGCCGACGGGGCCCTGCGCCCCCGGCAGTTCGATGTCGCATTCGCAATATTCCCCCATATACCTTACGTCGGTCACCGTGCCTTCGAACACATTGTCGGAACCCGCCGGCAGGCTGTCCTGCCATACGATGTGCTCGGGGCGAATGAAGCAGACCACCTCGCCGGGGCCGGGCGCGCCGCGCACCCGCAGCGCGCCGATTGGCGTGATCACCGCATCGTCCCCCGCCTTCAGGGCGCCCGGCAATTGGTTCGGGCAGCCCAGGAAATGGGCGGAAAACAAGGTTGCGGGCTGATCATACAAGGCGCGGGGCGTCCCCACCTCGAGCACTTCGCCTTTCGCCATGACGGCGATCCGGTCCGATATGGCCAGGGCTTCGTGCTGGTCATGGGTAACCAGCACAGTCGTGATGCCTACCTCTCTTTGCAGGCGCCGCAGCTCGGCGCGCATCTGCGTGCGCAGGGCCGCGTCCAGGTTGCTCAGCGGTTCGTCCAGCAAAAGCACATCGGGCTGCGCCACCAGCGCGCGGGCCAGGGCGACGCGCTGCTGTTGCCCGCCGCTGAGGCGCGAGGAATAGCGATCGGCATAATCCTGCAAGCCCACGACCGTCATGGCGCTCAGCACGCGCTCGCGCAGGTCGCGTTCGCCCCGGCAACGCAGGGGAAAGGCCACGTTCTCGAACACCGTCATGTGCGGCCAGATGGCATAGGACTGGAACACCATGCCGATGTTGCGTTTATCGGGGCCGACATTGATTCCGGATTGCGCATCGAACACGGTGCGTCCGCCTATGCGTATGGAGCCGCCGTCCGGGTTCTCCAGGCCGGCGATGCAGCGCAGCAACGTGGTCTTGCCGCAACCGCTGGGCCCGAGCAGGGTGAAGAACTCCCCATTCTGAATGGATAGCGAAACGCCCTTGAGCGCGGCCGCCTGGGTTCCGGGATAGACTTTGACGACCCGGCCGAGCGCGATCATCTCAGTCATCGTCGTTTTCCTCCACCAGATACAAAGGCGGCAGCCCCGCGCGCACGCGGTTCACATTCTCGGCGGCGGCGGCCGCCAGCGCATGCAGGCAATCGACGCTGGCGCCGGCGATATGAGGCGTGCAGACGAGATTATCCAAAGACTCGAATTCCAGCGGGTCGAAATGCTTTTCGTCCCAGAACACATCGATGCCCGCCCCGGCGATGCGCCGTTCGCGCAGAGCGCGCATCAAAGCCTGCTTGTCCACGATCTCGCCGCGCGCAATGTTGATGAAGAACGAGGAAGGACGCATGGCCGCGAAGAACCGCGCATCGATGAGTCCGCGGGTGCGATCGTTCAAGGGCAGGTGCAGCGAGACATAGTCGGCTTGGGCCAGCATGTCGGGCATCCGCGCGGCCGGCCAGGCGCGCGCCACATAAGGCTCGGCGCCATCCAGACTGGCCGGATTGCGCTTGCTGGCCACCACGCGCATGCCGAAGGCCTGCGCCATGCGGGCGAGCTGCGCGCCGGTGCCCCCCACCCCGACCAAGGCGAGCGTCTTGCCGGCCAACAGTTCGGTTTCCGGAAAACCCAGGCGGGCGGCCCGCAGCGCCTGCTGGGCTTCGCGCTGGCGCTTGGCCAGCGCCATCAGCAGGTAGAAGGCATGTTCGGCCACCACGATGTCCGACTTGGACACCGCCGAAGGAATACGCGCGAGCGGTATGCCTTTCAGGCGCGCGTAGGCGCGGTCCACACCCACCACATGCTGGCCATAGCGCTGCAAGAGCTTCAGCCGCGGAGCCGCATCGATTACCTCGCGCGTGATGGGCAGGTCACGCAGCAACAGGACATCCGCATCGGCCACCTGCTCGGCCAGCGGCCGCGAAAAATCCGCCTCGGCAACGGTATCCTGGGGCAGGCGCGCCGCCAGATAGCGATAGGGGTCGAGACCAGGGGCGGCCTTGAGGATCTTCATGACGCGGATTCCTGTAAAGGTCTGGAAGAGCGGGCGGCCTGGCGCACGCCGATTTTCCGGTTCAGCACCGTGGTCCCGGCCAGCATGAGCGCCAGGCCGGCCATGACCATGATGGTATAAGCGGCCAGGGTGTTGGAATTTCCCCCTTGCCACATATCGAGCACCACCACCGAAAAGACTTCGCTGCCGGGAGCGATCAGAAACAGCGACGCGGCGTATTCGCGGAAGGAGCGCAAAGAGACATAGATGGCGGCCGACATCAGTGTGGGAGCGATCAGCGCGAGCACGACGCGGCGCAGCACCACCAGCCAGCCGGCGCCCGCCACGCGTGCGGCCTCTTCCAGTTCGGGATGCAGTTGCACCAGGCCCGAGGCGCACATGCGGATGGCATAGGGCAGGTGCAGGATGATATAGGCCAGCAACAGGATCCACGGGGTGGCATAAATGCCGACAGGCAGGCTCAGAAACAGCCAGATCAGCCCGACGCCAACGATCATGCCGGGAACGGCGATGGGCAGCGTGCCGATCTGCTCGCTCAGCACCATGATGCGGAAGCGGTCATCGCTGCGCAGCTTGAGCCAGGCCACCCATGCGCCGATGGCGGTGGTGATGGCGCCGGCCAACAGCCCTATCCAGAAGCTGTTCCAGATGGCGCGCATGGCCGAACCATAGTTCAGCGCGCTGCCGAAGTTGGCCCAGGTGAATAGCTGCAAGCTGGCCCAGGAAGGCACTTGCGGATACGGCATGAAGGCATTCCACAGCAGGATCAGGATGGGCAGCCCGGCGGTGAGCAATACTGCCAGCGACATCAGCATGTCCACCAGCGGCCTGGCGCGCCCCAACGCGTAGCGGCGGGGATTGAAGGATTTGCCGCGCAGGGTCGCATAGCGGTCCTTGTCGCGCATCAGGCGGTTATAGATCACGATGGCGACCACCGTCATGGCCAATAGCAGCAAGCTGTAGAAGCTCGCCGCGCCATAATTGGTCGGAATCTTGGTGGACGCCAGGTAGACCTCGGTGGAATACAGGAAGATCTTGGCCGGCAGGCCGATCAGGATAGGCACCGACAACGCGCCAAAACTGTAGATGAAAAACATCAGCCAGGCGCCCAGCAGGGCCGGAGCCACGGCCGGCAGCGTGATTTTGAACAGCGTCCGCAAATGCGATGCGCCGCTGATGCGCGCCGCTTCTTCCAACTCCGGGTTCATGGAGCGGAAGACCGGCTGCAGCCACAGGAAAGCCAGGGGCAGCTCCTGCAGAATGCCTATGAGCACCATGCCGGACATGGAATAGATATCGAACAGGGGCGTGTCGGCGCCCGTGATGCTCTGGTAGAGCAAATTGAAGAAGCCGCCGCGCGGCGACAGCAGCATGATCCAGGCGCTGACCAGCGTGACGGCCGGCATGAGCACCGGAATCACGGAAAAAATCTCGGCGTAGCGCGAGAAGGCGGAATCCGTGCGCTCCACCACGAAGGCCAGGGCCACGCCGAGCGCCAGCACCAGGCTGGCGGTTGCGCCGGCATAGACGAGCGAATTCAGCAGGGATCCGCCCAGATATTCATTGGAAAAAGCGCGCCGCGCATTGACCAGCGAAAAGAGCCAGCCGCCGCCCGGCGGCTGGGATGAGAATGCGCTGACCACCAGGATGAGCAGCGGCGGCAGCACCAGCCCGGCCACCACGACCAGGCTGGCGATTTGCGCCAGCCTGGTCGGTTGGAGGCGTAGTTTCACAGCTTGGCTTTCCACTGGCGACGCGCGATACGATTGCGCAATACGCCTATGCCTTCGATTTCGCAGTCTATGGTCTGGCCCGGCCGCAGCCATTTGCCGCAGACCAAGGCGTTGCCGCTGGTGCTGCCCGTGGACAGGATATCGCCTGGAGACAGCGTCATGTAGCGCGATACGAAGGCGACGATGCGCTCGACCGGCCACAGCAGGCCCGCCGTGGTGTCGTCCTGGCGCAGCTCGCCATCCACCGTCGTGCGCAGGTGCAGTTCATTGGGCGATTTCGGCAGGAATTCGGCCGGCGTGATGCACGGCCCCAGCGGCGCAAACGTATCGCCGGCTTTGCCGCGCGGCGAATCGTAGCGGCCGGTCCACGAGGGAATATCGCGCACGCAGGCATCGTTCAGGATGGTATAGCCGAAGATGTACTTCGACGCATCGGCTTCTTCGATATCGGAGCAATGCGCGCCGATGACGACCGCCAGCTCATTCTCGTAATCCCATTGCTCGGAATCCGGCGGAAAGCGAATCTCGGCATTATCGCCGACCAGCGAAGCCGGCGACTTCAGGAAGGAAATCTTCACATCCTGCGGCCATTCGTCTTTGGGCAGCCCCCATTCCGTGAGATAGCGCGCATACGAATTGCCGCAGCAAATGATCTTGTCCGGATCCGGGTTGGCGGGCAGCAAGGTCGTCTGCGCCCGCGGCCGGGCTATGCCCAGGGCCGCCAGCCGGTCGGCCTCTTCATCGGCAAACGCGGCCAAGCCTTCGAAACGGCGCATGCCGCCATTGTAGAGCCGGATGAAATCGTTCAAGCGATCGGGGATGCAAGCGTCGGCCACCTGGCCGGCATTGCCCACCCGTTCGCGTTCCTGCAGGTACAGCGCATAGGCCGCACGCAGATCCACCACACTGTCTCCCGACAGGAAACCGATGCGCGCCAATGGCGCAGCGAAGCTGACTAGCTGCATGAGTCTTTCCTTTGATTGAAAAAACATGAACGGTAGAACGGTAGCTGCGCTGCCCGGGCCAGGGCTTGACGCGCCCTAGCGGCCGCGCAGGAACTTCGCCTCGGTGTAGCGGCCCAGCTCTTCGAAGCGTTGCGGCGTGATGGCCTGCAAGATGGTCAGCCGCGGCAGGCTCGCCAGTTCGATCTGGTACTTGCCCTGCGTATTGCCGAACAGCCGTCCGCCCTCGGCGCGGTCGATGGCCTCCAGCGTCTCGGCCTGTGTCAGGACTTCCATGAACAGCGCCGCGGCGTAGGAATGCTTGCCGCCGTCGAGCACCGAAACCGTGATGCCCTGTCCCAGCAGCGGATCCTGCATCACGTAATCTATGGGAGCCCCTTGGCTCTTGAGACGCACCGGGCGGTGGGCGCCCATACTCCATGCCAGGTCGATTTCCCCTTGAGCCAGGCCGTCCGCCAGCGAGGCGATGCTGGGATACAGGCGGTTGTTGAGCGCGGCCAGCTTATCGAGCAAGGGCATGGCTACATCTTCGCCCAAGGCCCGGATAAGGCCCGCCGTCAAGGCTTCCAGGTGCGAGGTCGTGCCGACGCGCCCCTTCCATTTGGGGTCGGCCACCTGAGCCAGCGTGCGCGGCGCCTGATCGCTCTTCACCCGGTCGGTGCGCCATGCGATGGTGGCGGGCAGGACCTCGTAAGCGATGGCGGTCCAGCCTTCCTTGGCTCCGCCGAAAGCGAAAGCGGGATCGAATTGCTTCCAAGTGGTCGGCTCGTAGCCTCCCAGGGTGCCTTTGATGAGTTCCAGCCAATCCACGCTGGAAATGGCCAGGTCGCCGCCGACGCGGCGCGCACGCGCTTCGGTGTTGACGCGTTCGACCAGTTCGGGTTCCCTGAGGCGCACGAAGTCGACCTTGATGCCGGGATAGCGCGCATTGAAGAATTTGATCAACACGTCGGCCCGGTCGATGCCCAGCGCGCCATACAGAGTCAAGCGCCCTTCTTTCGCGGCTTGTTGCTCCAGCACTTTCAGGCGCTCCGGCGCCTGCAAGCCATTCAGATAAGCCCATACTTCGGTCGACCCCGAAGGCGGAGCCTCGGCCGCATTGGCGGCAAGGCCGCCGCAAAGCGCCAAACCCGCCAGCGCGCACCCCAAGCTGCTCATCCATGTCCTGGTTGCCATGTCGTCCTCCTCGGTGTAACGATGCCTGGACTTGCGATCGCGTCCGCGAATGCCGCCAGGATGGGAAACTGCCGCCTGAAAGATAGTATTTTTTTATATTTGGCTTATTGTATTGTTATGATCTCAACGAATAAATTCGAAATTTCCTTTCTGTGTATTAAATAAATATTAATAGCCGGCATGGCGGGAAGCTTCATCATGCCTACATCCCTACTACAACTGCCGGTGTTGGCCCATGAACATCCATCTGCCTTCCTCCACCGCGTTAATAACGTTCGAGCGGCTGTTTCGCGTACGCAGCATCAACAAGGTGGCCGAGCAGATGCACATGACCCCGCCGGCCGTAAGCTACCAGATCAATATGCTGGAAACCATGCTGGGACAGCAACTGTTCCTGCGGTCGCGCAAAGGCGTCGAGCCCACGCCTTTTGCGGAAAGCATCTACTTCGATATCACCGTCGCCCTCGAACATCTGCGCAGCGTCATGCACCGATCGCGCGACCAGCAGCGCAGCGCGCCGATACGCATCCTGGCGACTCAGGCGCTCGCCAGCCTCTGGCTGCTGCCCAAAATGCCGGATCTGCTCGAACACTTTCCCGGCGTCCATTTTGAAATCATCAGCTGGAAGGGAGGCTTCGATCACAAGGAGACCGAGCGCGGCCAACAGGGCTTCGATTTTGAATTCCGCTACGCGCGGCACGATGAGCTGTCGCAGCCCGAGCTCGCGCGGCTTATTTCATCGGACATGGCCATTCCGGTCTGTTCGCCTGATTATCTCAAGCGCCTGGGTGCGCCGGAATCTCCCGATGCATGGCGCTCGGCCACCATTCTTCACGCGCGCAACTGGCCGGGCATCTGGGAACGCTGGTGCATAGCGGCTTTCCAGCAGGTTATTCCAGTCGACCACGCATTGCATTTCCAGGGCACGTCGCTATGCGTCCAGGCGGCATTGGGCGGCGTGGGCATCGCCATCGTCCATGCCCCCCTGGTGACCGAAGATCTGCGCGCCCGCCGCCTGGTCTGCCCCCATCCGCTGAGCCTGCCGGTCGAAGAGGCCTACTTCGCGGTGCTGGGCGATGACCATACCCGCCATGCCGATTTATTCGACGGTTTCGTCGCCTGGTGCCGCGCACATATGGACCACGGTAAACCTATAGCCTATAGCAAAAACTGAACATGTCGGCCAAAGGCGGCACTCCTTCTTCGCGCAACAGCTTATTGCGGCGATCGTCCGCCATCACCAGATAGTCTGTACATGCGGATAACTGCGAATCGGTCTTTGAAATATGATGGCGGCTACGCATCGCTCGCTCTCATAGCCATTAGAAATGGTCATTTTATGGTGAAATGACTATGTTTAATAGTCATTCGGCTTCGCAGCGGACCGGTTGCCACCGGCCTATGCGCCCCGTTTCATGAGCCGCGGGAGGGTAGCGATACCTGCAACGTGGGAAAAATCCCGTCGCAAAAAATGAATATTCCAACCGGAGGTAACAAATGCGCCCTTTCGGCAAGGCAATTATTTCAGTCGGCTGCAAAAGCGGCGCGTGCGCTTGCCTGGCGGCGACGGGGCCAGTACGCTGCGGACATGTCTCAACATCGGGAGCAGTCCATGACCAATAAAAGCAATATCGTTCGCTGCCTCGCCGCCGGTTTCCTGGCGGTGGCGCTTTGCGGGACGGCCTCGGCGGCCGACCGCAAGACGACCAACACTTTGCTGGGCGCGGGCCTGGGCGCTGCGGCGGGCGCCATTCTGTCCGAAGGCGACCCCCTGCTGACCCTGGGCGGCGCCGCGGCCGGCGGCGTATTGGGCAATGTATTGACCGAAGACAGGCGCGACCGCCACTGGCGCGGCCACCATGGCAGGGACTACCGACCGAGTCACCGCTATGTCGAACAGCGCTATTACCACCCCAGGTACTACCGGGGCAAAGGCCACTACAAGAGCTACGGCCGCGGGCACCACCACCATCGCCATCGCTGATGATATAAAACCTTGCTCACCTTGCTTCCTGCTTTGCGCCGGCCATTTCCTCCATCAGGATGGGAATGGCCAGGTTGCAAGAGTGTATGCCCATCACCGTCGTAAGCTGGATGACTTCCAGCACCTCTTCGGGCGTGGCGCCCAGTTTCAGCGCATTGCGCATATGGCGCCGAACGCCCGGCGCATACAAGTGCGTGGTGGCCGCGTTGATGGCCACCAGGATCAGCTCCTTGAATTTTGCGGGCAGCGGCCCGTTCCTGTGCGGCACGCTGCGGAACGCAAGATAGGCTTCCATGAATTCCGGATCGAGTTCGCGCAGCTGGTCCCACAAAGGGTTCCAGTCGCCTTTGGCGATGTGCTCTTCGCATAGCGGCGTCGGATGCTTGTTCGGCATGGTTCCCCCTTTCATTTGGCGTCGCTCAGTATGAATTCGGATGCCCTTTCGCCTATCATCATGGCCGGCGCATTCGTGTTGGACGAGGCGATCGTGGGCATGACGGAGATATCGGCGACCCGCAGGCCGGCAACCCCATGCACGCGCAGGCGCGAATCAACCACGGAATCGGCCGCCCCGGCGCCCATGCGGCAAGTGCCCACCGTATGCCAGGCCGTCTGGCCGGATTCTTTGATGTAGTCCAGCAAATCGGCATCGGTATCGGCCGATTTCCCCGGCCGCTCTTCCTGGATGATGACGCCCTGCAAGGCCGGCTGCGCCGCGATCTTGCGGATCAGGCGCAGCATGCCGACGGCGGTGCGCCTGTCGAGTTCGTCCTGCAGATAATTGGGCTGAATGGTCGGAAACGCCTTGGGATCGGCCGAGGCGCAATGCACGGAGCCGCGCGACCGCGGGTAAAGCATGAAGCCGCCGATGGAAAACCCCGAGAACTTGTCTATGCCGCCGATGCCGGAACGGGAATACCTGTCCTTGCCGCTGATGTGATAGATGCGCACCATGACATCGGGGCGCGAACCGCCTTCCAGGGCGCGCGTAATGGCATGCGCGGTGGAAGAGGTATTGGCCAGCCGGCCTTCAGCTTGTGCAGGACGCCGTGGACAGTAAAGAAGCCCGGATGGCGAACAGATCGTAGAGTTCCTTGGCGGAAAGCTGGGTGACGTGCGCCCCGCGCTGGGGCTGGATACAAACCAGGCCGCGCAATTCCAGCAAACGCAAGGATTCGCGTATGGTCGCCCGGCTGACGGCATACATGGTGGCGAGCTCTGTTTCGCGCAGGCGCGCGCCGGCTTCCAGTTCGCCCACCGTGATCGATTCGGCCAATTGATCGGCGATCTGCAACGGCAAGGTCTTCAATAGCGATTTTGCCTGGATAGGCGTATCCATGTTCAACCTCGGTTCCGTGCCACCCATCGTATCGCCGCGCCGGGCTGCCGGCATCAATGCACGGCGTCCAGTTTTTCCTGCAGCGCATCCAGCGGCAGAGCGCCGTTCACGCGGCTGCCGTCCGCAAAGACGATATTGGGCGTGCCGCGCACCATCATTTTCCGGCCCAGCGCCAATATCGTTTCCAGCGGCGCTTCGCAATTGGCTTCGGGCGGAACCTTGCCGTCCAGCATCCATGCGCGCCAGGTCGCGGCCTGGTCTTTAGCGCACCAGATATTGCGCGCTTTTACAGTGGAATCGGCAGACAGGATGGGGAACAGCAACGTATACACGGTAATGTTATCGACATCTTTGAGGGTTTGATGCAGGCGCTTGCAGTAGCCGCAATTCGGGTCTTCGAAGACGGCGATCTTGCGCGAGCCGTCTCCTTTGACCTGCTTGATGGCCAAATCCAGCGGCAGATCCGAGAACGCCACCTTGGACAGATCTTCCAGCCGTTGCGCCGTCAGGTCGCGGCGCGTTTGCGCGTCGATCAGCGAACCCTGCATGATGTAGTTCACATCGGCGTCCACATACACCAGGTCCATGCCTATCTGTACTTCGTACAGCCCGGGGAAGGGGGTGGGCTTGACGGCGGCGATATCCAGGCCGGGAAAGCGCCCGTCGAAGGCCTGGCGCACGCTTTCCGGGCTGGCCTGGGTTTTCGTGGACAGGGTTGCGGCGGGCGCCGCCGCTGCGTTGCCTTCCGTGGAGAGCACCTTGGCCTCAGGCGCCGCCGGGGCGCCGGCCGCCGGAACGCCGGCCGCCGGAGCGCCGGCCGCCGGAGCGCCGGCCGCCGGAGCGCCTTGCTGCGCGAGGGCTGCGCCGGCAAGCAAGGATGTACACATCAATACCGCGGCCAGTTTGCCCGCTAAACGAAAATTCATACCAGCTCCTAAGTGCTCTCTTCTTGCAGATACCAGATTATGCGCTATCTTAGCGCCCCGCCGCGCCGCCGATCAGCAGTCGCTTGACCAGGGGCAAGCGGTCCACCCATTGCATGCCGGCATTGCGCGCCCAGACCACCGGGGCCGCTTGCGCGGCGAACAGGCGGTGCAGGCCGTCCGTAGCGATGCGCATCGCCAATACCGGTTCGGCGCGCGCGCGCCGATAGCGTGCGAGGACGCGCATGTCGCCCGCTTTTCGATATGGCTCTTTGGCCGCCAGAATGCGCAAGAGTTCCTCGACGTCGCCCAGGCCCAGGTTCAGCCCCTGGCCCGCCAGGGGATGGACGCGGTGCGCGGCGTCTCCCACCAAGGCGACGCCGGGCGCGACCATGCCGCTGTTTTCCAGGAACAGCGGGAAGCCGAACAGGCGGCTGCGCACTTCCAGGCGGCCCAGGCGCCCCCCGCTGGCGGCGGCCAGCCTGGCCTCGAGCTTCGCGTTGCGTTCGGATTCGGGCATGTTCAAGAATTCCTGGGCCAGCGCGTCGGGCATGGACCACACCATGGACACCTGGTGGCCGTCGCCGGTATCCGGCAAAGGCAGCAAAGCCAGCACGCTATCCCCGGTGAACCATTGCAGGGCGATGTTCTGGTGGGGCAGCTCGGCATTCAGGTGCACGACCAGGCCCGTATCGCCGTATGCCCGCGATGCATGGCTTATTCCGGCGGCCTGGCGCAGCGGCGACTGCGCCCCGTCCGCAGCGACGATCAGGCCGGCCTTCAATATTTTGCCGGCATCGGTCAGCACGGCTCCGGCCTGCAGCGCCTGGAATTTTTCCGGCAGCCAGGCTATGCCGTAGACTCGCACCGCCTGCTGCAGGGCGCGCTCCATTTCACTGGACTCGACTATCCAGGCCAGCGCGGCTTCGGCCGCCTGCCATGCGTGCAGATGCACCACGCCGCTGGCGTCGCCGTAGATTTCCATGGATTCGACCGCCGTGATGCGCCGCCCGTCCATCATGCCCCATATGCCCAGCCGCTCGAGGAAGGCGCGGCTGGCCGCCGACATGGCATAGACCCGCGGGCAATACTGGTCGCTGGCGGGAGGCGGAACGGCGCGCGGCCCAAGCAGGGTGGTGTCGAAGCCCGCTCTGGACAAGCCCAGGGCCGCCGCCAGGCCGGCGATGCCGGTGCCGCAAACCAATGCCGATTCTTTTTTCATCGCGCTGAAGGGACTCCCGCCTGTTTGGGCCATAGCACCCACATTTCGCCGCGCTGTTTCATGCGGCCGGCCAGGGCCCCGGCTTCGTCGCCGAAGCCCCAGTAAAAGTCCGCCCGCGCCGCGCCCTTGATGGCGGCCCCGGTATCCTGGGCGAACACCAGTCTCGACAAAGGCGTGCTGGAGGCGGGCAGGGTGGTGGCCAGAAACACCGGCGTGCCCAGCGGCACGAAGCTGGTGTCGACCGCGATGGAGCGCTGGCCGATCAGGGGAATGCCGTAGGCGCCCTTAGGGCCCAATTCCGGATCGCGCACCACCTCTTCGCGGAAAAACACCATGGCCGGGTTGGCATTGAGCATTTCCTGCACGCGCGCGGGATTGTTCCGGGCCCAGGCCTTGATATTCTGCATGGACGCCTGCGCCAGCGGCAGCTCGCCTTTCTGAGCCAGCCACTGGCCTATGGACATATACGGCCTGCCGTTGTGGTCGGCATAGGCCAGGCGTATGGTTTCGCCGCCAGGCAGGACGGCCCGGCCGGAGCCCTGGATTTGCAGGAAAAAGGCCTCGACCGGATCGTCCACCCACACGATGGCCGGCGGCTGCCGCGACTCGGACGCGGCGATCTCCGCCCGGGTGTCATAGGGCACCACCCTTTTGCCGACAAGTTTGCCGCGCACGCGCTTGCCCGCCAGTTCCGGGTACACGGCGCCCAGGTCTATGGTCAGCAAATCGTCCGGAGCGGCATACAAAGGCCATTGATAGGCGCCGCCGCGCTGGCGCGAGGCCCGCACCAAAGGTTCGTAGTAGCCGGTGACCGTATTCTGCGCCGGCTTGCCGGACGCATCCATCAAGCGCCAGGGCTGCAGATGGGTTTGCAGGAACTGCCTTACGGCATCGGCGCCGGCGCCGGCCGGATCCAGGCCGGACTGGGCGGCGGCGGCACAGACCGGCTGCCAGGCGCGCGGCGTGGCCCGGGCCTGCATGGCCAGCGACCCCGACACCGGGCGCATGAGGCCTTTGCAATTATTGATGAAAGCTTTCCAGACATGGTTCAGGTCGTCGCCCTGCCAGCCGCGCAATGCGCCCCAGCCCACCGCCTGGAATTTGCCCGCCAGGGCGCGGGGCGGCGTATCGCGCATGGATTCCAGCGGCGGCACCTGCAAAGGCAGTTCGGCGATATCCACCGGCTTTTCTCCCGGCTGCCCCGGGGCCGGTTCAGGGCCGGTGGGCACGGTGCTGCACGCCGCCAATAGCGCCAGGAGGCACGAAGAAAGCAGAATTCTTTTCATAAACTCGCAGACAAAGGGGTTAGGGCCCGTTGGCCGGCAGCCGGCCCTTAATGCAGGGTGCGCGGCATGGCCAGTACGAACTCCTTGATGGGCACTTCGAACGGAATGCCATTATCGCCTACGCAATGATAGGTGCCCCGCATGGTGCCCACGGGCGTGGGCAGCGGGCAGCCGCTGGTGTATTCGAAGGTCTCGCCCGGCCCCAGCAAGGGCTGCTGCCCCACGACGCCCAATCCCCGGACTTCCTGGGTGTTTTGCTTGCCATCGGTGATGATCCAGTGGCGGCTGATGACCTGCGCCGCGCGCTGGCCATTATTGGTGATGCGTACGGTATAGGCGAACACGTATTGCTGCTCGCCCGGCTCGGACTGGTCCGGCAGGTACTGCGGCGTAATAGTGACCTCGAGATCGTAGGGTTTCATATTCGAGTCCCAGTTTAACGGCGCCGACTGCGCCTGGTGGCGCTGACGGGCTGCGGAATAAGCTGCAATAATGACACATTCGCAGCCACAGTATCTGCGCCCGGAGCGCAAGACCGCCAAAAACCATGCCTTTTACACAGCCTACCCGCATTGCGCCCAGCCTGCTGGCCGCAGACTTCGCCAGACTGGGCGAGGAAGTCAAAAATGTCGTTGCCGCCGGCGCGGACTGGATCCACTTTGACGTCATGGACAACCATTATGTTCCCAACCTGACCATGGGGCCGATGATCTGCGAGGCGCTGCGCCCCCACACGGACGCCCCCATAGACGTGCATTTGATGGTCGAGCCGGTGGACGCCATTATTCCGCAATTCGCCAAGGCGGGCGCCAACATCATCACCTTCCACCCGGAAGCCTCGCGCCATCCGGACCGCAGCCTGGCCCTGATCAAAGAGCATGGCTGCAAGGCGGGCCTGGTCTTCAACCCCGCCACTTCGCTGGAATGGATGGACTACGTCATGGACAAGCTGGACATCGTCCTGCTGATGTCCGTCAACCCCGGCTTCGGCGGGCAAAGCTTCATACCGGGAACGCTGCACAAGCTGCGCCAGGCGCGCCGCAAGATCGATGCCTGGCGGAGCGCGGGCGGCCAGGACATCGCGCTGGAAGTCGATGGCGGCATCAAAGTGGACAACATCGCCGCCGCCCGCGCCGCGGGCGCCGATACCTTCGTGGCGGGCTCGGCCATATTCGGCCAGCCCGACTACAAGGCCGTCATCGATGCCATGCGCGCCGAACTCGCCAAGGGCGCTTCCTGCTCAGTCTAGGGCCCCAGGCCGCCACGGCCTCAGCCCAGGGCCGCCACGGCCGGCAGGCCCGAACGCCGATCCACGAAAACCGAGCAGCCGGGGGTTTTCTTGGCTTCGGACTTGGCCTGCGCGGCGAACTCCGCGACCTGATGGCTGGAATACGGCAGGTCGGCGTGCACCTGCGTCACCCCCAGCGAGATGCTGATCAAAGGGTGGAAGACCTCGATACCCTGGCGGTTTTCGGTGACATAGCCGCCCGCCGCCAAATGATGGTCTTTGTAAAGGCTGGCGGTGACCGCGGGGAAGTCGGCGGCGATGCGCTGGCAGCGCTGGCGCCAGTCGGGGCTCCTGAACACCACGATGAAGTCGTCGCCGCCTATGTGCCCGACGAAATCGCGGGCGGCATCGGTATGCGCGCGCAGCAGGTTGGCCGTGATCTGTATGGCCTCGTCGCCTTTGCGATAGCTGTATAAATCATTGAAGGGCTTGAAGTGGTCCAGGTCGCAATAGCAGACGGCAAAAGATTCTTGGCCTTCCAGCAGCGCTTCGATGTGCTCGTTGATGGGCACGTTGCCGGGCAGCTGCGTCAGCGGATTGGCATAGCGCGCGGCATGGATCTGCATCTGGGTGATTTCGCGCAGCAAGTCCATGCCCGTGCCCACCCCCAGGAAGCGTCCGCCTTCGGCGATGATGAAGCCGTCCGACAGATGCTGCGGATTGGATTCGGATATCAGATAGCCCAGGTCCTGCAGGCTGGTGTCGTGCTCCACGATCAGCGGCTGGTTTTCGATGAACTGCGCGCAAGGCTTGTTGCCGTATAGTTCGCGGTGATAGGGCCGCGCCAGCCTGTCCAGCATGCGCAGGCGGTGTATCAGCCCTATGGGCAAGCCATTGCGCAGTACGCCCAGCACATGCAAGTCGGCCTGCTTCTTGAAAATGTCGTAGACGTCATTGGTGGCCGTAGTGTCGGCCACGGCGGGCACCGTGCGCAGTATTTTGCGGGCCGTGGCGCAGCCCTTGTAGGCGTCGGTGTTGCGATGCCGGGGCGCGGCCGGGCCGAAGAACTGCATGGTTTGCGCAGGCAGCGCCGCGGGCGGATCCATGGCGGGCCTGGCCAGCAGATAGCCCTGGCCATAAGGGATGCCCAGGCTGCGCACGGCCTGCAATTCCGCCTCGGTCTCTATGCCTTCGGCGATGACGCGCGAGCGCGATTGCTGCGCGATCTCGAAAATGGAACGCACGAACTGGCGCTTGACCGCGTCCGTATCCAGGCCTTGCACGAAATATTTGTCGATCTTGACGAATTCGGGCCGCAACTCCGACCACAGGCGCAGGCTGGAAAAGCCTTCGCCCAGGTCGTCGATGGCGATCTGCAGGCCGAAGCCGCGATAGTCCGACGCCGCCTGGCGCAAAAGCGGGTAATTGGACGGCGCATCCGATTCGGTCAATTCAATGACGATGTTCTCGGGCGCAAGCTGGCCTTCCGGCGCCGGCGGCCAGGCAACCGGCATCAACAGGACATCCGGGCTCATGTTCAGGAACAGTTTTCCCGCCAGACCCATTTCGACAAATTTGCGGATATGGAGCTTCCGGCATAGCCGTTCGAGTTCCGCCGTTTCGCCGCACAGCCGCGCGGCGTTGAACAAGGTGGCCGGCACGTGCAGGGGCGAGTCGGACGGCCCCCGTATCAGGCCTTCGTAGCCGATGATTTCCCCCGAAGCCAGGTCCACGATGGGTTGATACAGAGGGGTCAATGCTTCCTCGTGCAGCACCTTGCGAAAACCGGCCAGCAATTCCATGCCGGCCGCAAATTCGGCTCCGCCTTGCGGGCGGGCCGCGTCATGCCGCCGTAAAGTTGCGCTCATCGAGGGGTCGTGGGTGTCTGTTAACATCGGGCGCGGAAAACGCAAAAGCAAGGATGCGAAGGAATTTAACACCCGCGCATTACATGCATGCGTCTGCGCGCAATACAGCCGGCTTTCTTTTTATTCGGAAACACGACATGGTTTTCTCCGCCGTTATGCTGGACCTGGATGGCACTTTGCTGGATACCATACCTGATTTGGCCCATGCCGCCAACGCCATGCGCGCCGAATTCGGCCTGCCGGCCCTGCCGCAAGATCTTATCGCCACCTATGTAGGCAAAGGCACGGAAAACCTGGTGCTGCGTACGCTGTCCAACAACCCCGCGGGCACGCCGCCCGATGCCGCCGCCCTGCAGCGCGGCCTGGCCGTCTTCGGCGGCTGCTACGCCCGGATCAATGGCGACCAGGCCGCCCTGTATCCCGGCGCGCTGGAAGGGCTGCAGGCATTCAAGGGCGCGGGCCTGGACATGGCCGTGGTCACCAACAAGCCGACCGAATTCACCCTGCCCCTGCTGCAACGCTTCGATATCGCCCATTATTTCAGCCACGTCGTCTGCGGCGACACCTGCGCCCGGAAAAAGCCCGACCCCATGCCTTTCCTGCATGCCTGCGCCTTGATGGGCGTCGCGCCCGGGCGGGCCCTGGCCATAGGCGATTCGCTAAACGACGCCCAGGCCGCAAGAGCCGCCGGCATGACCGTGCTGGCCGTGCCTTACGGCTACAACGAAGGCCTGGACGTGCGAACTCTCGCAGTCGATGATATAGTTACGTCCATAGCGGATGCAGCCCGGTGGGCGGCCCGCCATCACAACCCAATTCAAAATACATGACCGCTACCCTTTATTACCGCAGCACGCCCCGCGCCTACTGGCGCTGGTGGCGTTTGTGTTCTGGGTAGCGGTAATCCACTCCCGGCGTCAAGACTCGTCTTCCAGCGCCGCCTGCATTACCAGTAAAAGCAAAGCCCGGAACCCAAAAACGGCCGGGCTTTCTTGATTCTGTCCCGGCCTGCACACCAACAACAGGACCACTATGACAGAAATCGAATTCAACGCACTGGCGGCGCAAGGCTACAACCGCATCCCCCTCATTGCCGAAACCTACGCCGACCTCGATACTCCGCTGGCCATCTACCTGAAGCTGGCCCATAGCGGACCCGAGGGCGGGCGCAATAGCTGCCTGCTGGAATCCGTGGTGGGCGGCGAACGCTTCGGCCGCTACTCTTTCATAGGCCTGCCGGCCAAGACCGTGATCCGCTCGCATGGTTCCACCACCCAGGTGCTCAATCGGGGCGAAGTCGTCGAAACCCATGAAGGCGACCCCTTGAGCTTCATCGAAGCCTTCCAGAAGCGCTTCAAAGTCGCGCTGCGCCCGGGCATGCCTCGATTCGCGGGCGGCCTGGCCGGCTACTTCGGCTATGACACGGTGCGCCATATCGAACCGCGGCTCGGCCCCGCCGTGAAACCCTTCCCCGCGGGCCAGGAAGAAGGCACGCCCGACATCATGCTGCTGCAGGTGGACGAGCTGGTCATCGTGGACAACCTCGCCGGGCGCACCTACCTGGTGGTGTACGCCGACCCCGGCCTGCCGGAAGCCTACGCGCTGGCCAAGCGCCGCCTGAAGGAATTGCGCGAAAAACTGCGCACGCCGGTGGTGATCCCCTACGCCTATGCCAGCATGCAAACGGAAAGCCGGCGCGACTTCGCCAAACAGGACTACATCAACGCCGTGCTCAAGGCCAAGGAATACATCGCCGCCGGCGATCTGATGCAGGTCCAGGTCGGGCAGGTCATCGCCAAGCCCTTCCGCGACTCGCCTCTTTCCCTGTACCGCTCGCTGCGCTCCTTGAACCCGTCCCCCTACATGTACTACTGGAATTTCGATTCCTTCCAGGTCGTGGGCTCGTCGCCGGAAATCCTCGTGCGCCAGGAAATCGTCGCCGAGGACGGGCGCAACAAGACGCTGGTCACCATACGGCCGCTCGCCGGCACGCGCAAGCGCGGCGCCACGCCCGAGGAAGACGCCCGCTTGGCCGAGGAGCTGACCGCCGACCCGAAAGAGCGCGCCGAGCATGTGATGCTGATCGACCTGGCGCGCAACGATGTCGGGCGGGTGGCCAAGACCGGCACCGTCCAGGTGACCGATACCATGACCATAGAGCGCTATTCGCATGTGATGCACCTGGTGTCCAACGTGACCGGCGAACTGCATGACGGCATGAGCAATATGGACGTCCTGCGCGCGACCTTCCCGGCCGGCACGCTGACCGGCGCCCCCAAGGTGCGCGCCATGGAAATCATCGACGAGCTGGAACCCGTGCGCCGCGGCATCTATGGCGGCGCGGCCGGCTACCTGAGCTACGGCGGCGAGATGGACGTGGCCATCGCCATACGCACCGGCATCGTCAAGGACGGCATGCTGTATGTGCAGGCCGCCGCCGGCATCGTCGCCGACTCCGACCCCGAAAAAGAATGGCAGGAAACCGAGGCCAAGGCGCGGGCCGTGTTGCGCGCCGCCGAGCAAGTACAGTTCGGGCTCGACGAACCCATCTAATGACCGAAGCATCAACCCAGGAGAAACCACATGTTATTGATGCTCGATAACTACGATTCATTTACTTATAACTTGGTCCAGTACTTCGGCGAACTGGGCCAGGACGTGCGCGTGCTGCGCAACGACCAGACCACGGTCGCCGATATTGCGGCCATGAAGCCGGAACGCATCTGCATTTCGCCGGGGCCCTGCTCGCCGGCCGAAGCCGGCATATCGATCGAACTGATCCGGCATTTCGCCGGCAAGCTGCCCATATTGGGGGTGTGCCTGGGCCACCAGGCCATAGGCGCGGCCTTCGGCGGCGACATCGTCCGCGCCAAGCAGATCATGCACGGCAAGGTATCGAACATCACCCATACCGGCACGGATGTGTTCCAGGGCCTGCCCTCGCCCTTCGCCGTGACCCGCTACCATTCGCTGGCCATCAGGCGCGACACGCTGCCGGACTGCCTGGAAATCACCGCCCAGACCGACGACGAGGAAATCATGGGCGTGCGCCACAAGACCATGCCCATCTACGGGGTCCAATTCCACCCCGAATCGGTGCTGAGCGAACATGGCCACGCCTTGCTGAAGAACTTTCTGGATATCAACGCACCGGAGCCGAAATGACCTTGATCACCCCCACCGAAGCGCTGGCGCGCTGCATCGAACACCGCGAAATCTTCCATGACGAGATGCTGGGCCTGATGCGCATGCTCATGCGCGGCGAGATGACGCCGCAGATCGCCAGCGCGCTCCTCATGGGCCTGCGCGTAAAAAAGGAAACCGTGGGCGAGATCACCGCCGCCGCGCAGGTCATGCGCGAATTCGCCTTGCCGGTCGAAACCGGCTGCCCCGAAGATTTGCTGGATATGTGCGGCACGGGCGGCGACGGCTCCAACACCTTCAATATTTCGACCGCCGCCATGTTCGTGGCGGCATCCCAGGGCGTGAAGATCGCCAAGCACGGCGGCCGCAGCGCGTCCTCCTCGTCCGGCAGCGCGGACGTGCTCGAGGAACTGGGCGCCAATATCACGCTGCAGCCCGAACAGGTGGCCGAATGCATAGACCGGCTGGGCATAGGCTTCATGTTCGCCCCCGCCCACCACGGCGCCATGAAGAACGTCGCGGCCGTGCGCAAGGAACTGGGCGTGCGCACCATCTTCAACATCCTAGGCCCACTGACCAATCCCGCCAATGCCGCCAATCAGCTCATGGGGGTGTTTCATGCGGACCTGGTCGGCATACAAGTGCGCGTCCTGCAAAGGCTGGGGTCCAAGCATGTGCTGATCGTGCACGGCAAGGACGGCATGGACGAAGCCTCGCTGGGCGCGGCCACGCTGGTCGGCGAATTGAAGGACGGCAAGGTGCGCGAATATGAAATCCACCCCGAAGACTTCGGTATGAGCATGATTTCCAACCGGTCCATCAAGGTCGGCAACCGCGCCGAATCCGCCAGGCTGGTGGTTGAAGCCCTCAGTAACGTCAAGGGTCCCGCTCGTGATATCGTAGGGCTTAACGCCGGCCTGGCCATCTATGCGGGCAACAAGGCGGAATCCATCCAGCAGGGCCTGGACATGGCGTTCGAGGCCCTTGCCAGCGGCGCCGCGCGGGACAAGCTGGATGAATTCTGCACTTATACACGGACTCTGTCAGCATGAACGACATACTCGCCAAAATACTGGAAACCAAAAAGGCCGAAGTCGCGACGGCGCGCCAGATGCGCAGCGAATCCGATGTCCTGCGCGAGGCCAAGAGCCGCAAGGATCTGCGCGGCTTCGCGCGGGCCATAGAAGAAAAAATCGCCCAAGGCAAGCCGGCCGTCATTGCCGAGATCAAGAAAGCGTCTCCTTCCAAGGGCGTCATCCGCGAAAACTTCAACCCCGTGGACATCGCCAGCTCCTACGCCGCGCATGGCGCGGCCTGCCTGTCCGTACTTACCGATGTCCAGTTTTTCCAGGGCTCCTACGACTATCTGCGCCAGGCGCGCGCCGCCTGCACCCTGCCCGTGCTGCGCAAGGATTTCATGATCGACCCCTACCAGATCATCCATGCGCGCGCGCTCGGGGCCGATTGCATTCTGCTGATCGCCGCCGCGCTGTCTCCGCAGCAGTTGCGCGAATTCGAGGGCGTGGCCAAGGAATTGGGGATGGACGTGCTGGTGGAAGTGCATGATCGCGCCGAGCTGGACATCGCGCTGCAGCTCGATACATCCTTGCTGGGCATCAATAACCGCAACCTGCGTACCTTCGAGACTTCGCTGAACAACACGCTGGACCTGCTGGAGGCGATTCCGGAGGGCAAGCGCGTAGTAACCGAAAGCGGCATACTGCAACCCGCCGACGTCAAGCTCATGCGCGACAACGGCGTACATGCCTTTTTGGTGGGCGAAGCGTTCATGCGGGCGCCGGATCCGGGTGTGGCGCTGCAGCAGTTGTTCTTCGCCGGCTGAGGCGCCGTTTCCGGGCCTGTCGCTTAGCAGCCATGTTCGACGCCGCCGAATCCGACCCCGCCCTGAGCCGTGAAGAGGCGCGGCCGCTGGAAGAGCGGCTGCGCACGGCCTTGCTCAAAGCGCAGTATGCGCGCATCAAGCAGGCCAGGCGCGCGCTTCTGGTCGTGATCGCCGGCATAGACGGCGTCGGCAAGGGCGCTTCGGTCAGCCTGCTGAACGAATGGATGGACGCGCGGCACATCCGCACGCTGGCCTTCGGCGAACCCACCGCCGAAGAACGCGGGCATCCGGCCCTGTGGCGCTATTGGCGCCAGCTGCCGGCCAAGGGCAAGATCGGCATCGTGTTCGGTTCCTGGTACCAGCCGTTGCTGGCCGAAGCCGCGCGCAAGAAGCCCGACCAGGCGCGCATCGCGCAATTCGCCCAGGATATCCGCGAGTTCGAGGACACGCTGGCTCATAATGGCGTGCAGGTGGTCAAGCTGTGGTACCACCTGTCGAAGCAAGCCCAGAAAACGCGCACCGATGCGCTGCTGTCCAGCCCTGAAACGGCGTGGCTGGTACGGCCCGAAGACATCAAGGTCAGGAAGAAGTTCGAGCGGCTGCGCAATGCCGGTTCGCTCGCCATATCCCTGACGGACACCGAGCATGCGCCCTGGCGCATCATTCCCGCCGCCGATAAGGAAATGCGCGCCATCAGCACCGGCCGCGCCGTCCTGGCCGCCCTGCGGGAAAAGGCGCCGGCCGCGAACCGGGCGCCGGCCGGGCCGCCGGCGCTGCCGGACGGCCAGGCGGGCGCGGCGCAAGCGCCCCGTCTGGAAGATGTGGATTATGCGGCCAAGCTGGAAGACGACGAGTACGAAGCCAGGCTGGCTGGCGCCCAGGCAAAGCTGGCCACCCTGGTTCGGCGGGATGGATTCCAGCGGATTCCGCTGATCATCGTCTTCGAAGGCCAGGACGCCGCGGGCAAGGGAGGCGCCATACGCCGCATCACCCGCGCGCTGGATGCCCGCCAGTTCCAGGCCATCCCGATCTCCGCCCCCACCGACGTGGAGCTCGCCCATCCGTACCTATGGCGATTCTGGCGCGACCTGCCCGGCCCCGGCCATATCGCGCTGTTCGACCGGTCCTGGTACGGGCGCGTCCTGGTCGAACGCGTCGAAGGCTACGCGTCGCCGGCCGAGTGGCAGCGGGCCTATGGCGAGATCCGCCAATTCGAAGCCCAGTTGCAGCACGGCGGCGCCCTGCTGTTGAAGTTCTGGCTCGCCATCACCAAGGACGAGCAGTTGCAGCGCTTCCACGAGCGCCAGGCGTCGCCCTTCAAATCTTTCAAGATCACGCCCGAAGACTGGCGCAACCGCAAGAAATGGGACGCATACCACGTGGCGACCAATGACATGTTGCTGCACACCAGCACGCCCGCCAGCCCATGGCGGGTGATTTCCGCCAACGACAAGCGGCACGCCCGCGTGGCCGTGCTGGAGCACATCGTCAAGGCGCTGGAATCGGCCCTCGAGGATCAAGACAAATGACGAACATCGACCGCGATTGCCCCTTGTGCACCGAGGACGGCGGCGCCTTGCTGTGGTCCAATGACGATATGCGCGTCGTCCATGTGGCCGATCCGCAGCATCCCGGCTACACGCGCGTCATCTGGAACCGCCATGTCGCGGAGATGACCCAGCTGCCGCCCGCCCAGCGTGATGCGCTGATGCAGGCCGTATGGCAAGTGGAGCAGACGCTGCGCGACACGCTGCGTCCCGACAAAGTGAACCTGGCCGAATTTGGCAACATGGTGCCGCATTTGCATTGGCACATCATCCCGCGCTGGTCCGACGACCCGCGCTTCCCCGACGCCGTCTGGGCGCCCCTCGCCCGGCGCTCGGCCAGGCAGGAAGCCGCCTGGCAAACGACGCTCGCCCGCATCGAGGCCCGCATCCCCCATTACCACGAAGAACTGCGCGCCGCGCTGGGGGAAATGTGAGTATTGCCGATAGGCCCATCCGCCTGTTTGCTTAGCGCTTTGCGGCCGCTTTATCAAGTTCGTGCCGCGGCTGGTCCCATCCGGTGGCGGGGATGAGCTGGCGGGTTTGAGCCTGCACTTCCGCTATGCGGTCGCATAGCGTTCCGGCCATGTCGTCCTGGTCGGCGATATGGATTCCCTGCGTCATGGTGATGTGGGCGCATTCGAAGCTGCCGCCGCCCGCCAATAGGATCATGCGGGTGGGCGCGGCGTCGCCCACCAGGGCGATCAGGCCCGGGCTGACGCGTTCGGGGGTCAGAATCTGCGCCGCCTCTGGCGGCAGCAGGCCTTCGGTCATGGCCGTGGCGGCGCTGGGCGCCAGGCAGTTCACGCGGACATTGTATTTGGCGCCTTCCAGCGACAGGGTCTGCATCAAGCCGACGAGCGCCATTTTGGCCGCGGCATAGTTCGATTGGCCGAAGCTGCCGTACAAACCCGACGAGGACGTGGTCATGACGATGCGTCCGTAGTGTTGCGAGCGCATCTGGTTCCATACCGCTTTCGTGGCGTGGACCGCGCCCATGACATGCACGTCCAGCACCCGCCGGAAGTCCTCGAGCGGCATTTTCGCGAACGTCCGATCCCGCAAGATGCCCGCATTGTTGACCAGAATGTCGATGCGGCCGAACGCCGACATGGCCGCGGCGGCCATGTCTTGCATCGCCTCGCTTTGGGACACGTCGCCGCCGTGCGCAATGGCCTCGCCTCCCGATTCGCGTATTTCGTCCGCGACTCGGGCGGCGCCCTGCAGGTCGTTGACCACCACGCGGGCCCCATGGCGCGCCAGTTCCAACGCATGGGCCCGGCCCAGGCCGTGGCCGGCGCCGGTCACGATCGCCACCCTATCCTTCAATCGCTTCGACATCATCTGTTTTCCTTACCGTGAGCCTCGGCTCGTCCCCCGCGGCAAAGCGCAAGGCGGGCGCCGCCCAGGCTGCGCTGTGAATCCGCTGTGAATCGAAACCTGGCCGGCGGCCTCCGGCGCGCCGCCGAAATTTCCGATGGCTGTGCGCACGGCCGCGACGATATGAACTTCCTTCCGCATGGCGATGCTCCCGCTTCAGTCGACCCGGCGCACGGGTGGATAGTCGAATCCGGCTTCGAGGTGGGCGCGTTGCGGCTGGTAGAGCCGCAGCGTCAGGTAGAAGGCCCCCCCTGCCGGGGAAGGCAGCCAATTGCATTCCGGGCCTGGATCGTCCGGCTGGATGAAAATGCTCAGCCCGCCGTCGGCGTCATGGCGCAGGCCCGGTGTTCTATCGCCGACCGAATGCCTGCCGATGGGGTTGGCCACGAGCAGGCAATCGCTGCGGCGGTACAGCGTGACGGACCAGAACGCCCCCACTTGCGGTTCTCCGCCGGGCGGAAACCGCAACACATAGCGATGCGCGCCGGTGAGCATGTCGCCGTCCGCATCGACTTCGGCCATGATGTACATGGCTTCGTCGATGCCCAGCGTGCCGATCCAGTTGCGTGCGACCCGCGCGCGCGTCTCGAAGTCGTCGCCGAAGCTGTTGCGGACATTGACCGCCGTCGTCCATCCGCCGCCCAGTTCCGAAGGATGCGCCACCTCGCGCAATTCCGTATAGACCCGCGTCAAGGCGCTCTGCAGCTCGTCCGGCGCCGGCGGCCATCCGGGCAGCGGCGCGGCCGGCGGATTGCGAACGAGCATGGCAGCCAGAACGCGCAGGTATTCCGACGCATCCGGGATTCCGGCGCCGCGGTCGTCGACCAGGGTATCCACGCGCGCGAGCGCGGGCGTGCCGTCCGGCCGGCGTATCGTGAAGCGATCCTGCAAGGCATGCACCTTTGCCAGGTCGGCTGGATCCGCATCCACGAGAATCCGTCCAATGATCCATACGTCGTCGCCCGGGGCGGCGATCCTATGCATGCCCGCGGGCGCCTCGCCCCGCCAGCCAGGCCCGTGAACGAACAGACGTTGCGCATCTCCGCCAGTGGTGCGCCGGCCGGCGTAGGCCCACGGATTCGTCCAGGCGTCGAGAAAGCCCAGCACCCAATAGCGCTCCCCCATGGCGGGGACGTCGATCACCAGCGGCCCTCCCGACAGATCGAGCCAGGCGTTGGTGAACAGCGTGTCGTTGTTGGGCGTGACGACTTCCTTGTCCTCGGGGCCGCGCAGCCTTCGCGTATGCGTGAACTGGTTCACCCAGCGCATCCGGGAAGCCGGCGTGTCGCCGGCGTAGCCCGCGCTGCGATGTTTACGCGCGGTGTTCGCCGCCCGCATGCGGGCCATCTCGAAAAGGGGCAAGGTGGCGACCACGGCGTCGCGCGCCGACGGCGGCGCAGCGAACGCCGTGCGGGTCAAGAGGACCGCGTCCAATGCCAGCGCGCCTTGTCCTTCAGGCAGCACGGCGAAGGGGTTCAGCTCCACGGATTCCAGCGCGTCGCCGGCCGCCAGGGCAAATTGCGAAATGCGCACGATGGCATCGGCCAATGCCTCGACATCGGCGAGCGGGGCGCCGCGGAAACCGCGAAACAACGGCGCAAGCTTCAGTTCGCCGATCATTTCCCGGGCCTGCTCGTGGTCCACCGGCGCCATCCGCAAGGTGATGTCGTCCATCAACTCCACATTCACGCCGCCGGAACCCAGCATGACAATGGGGCCCAGCGCCGGGTCGCGCCGCACGCCCAGAATGCATTCCACGCCGCCGGACACCATAGTCGCCACCAGCACGCCTTCCACCTTGGCGCCGGCGGCGGACGCCTTTGCCGCCGCCATGATGCGGTCATACGCGGCCCCCGCTGCATCGGATCCGCCTATATTCAGGACCACGCCGCCGATGTCGCTCTTGTGCGTGATGCTGGCGGACAGCACCTTCATCGCGACGGGAAAGCCCATGGAACGGGCGGCGGCGACCGCCTCTTCCCGCGATCGCGCGCGCAGAGTGGATACGACCGGGATGCCGAACCCGCGCAACAAATCCAGCGCGTCGGCTTCGCTGTACGGCCCCGGCCGCAGCGCGATCGGCGGCGCGGGCGGCGCTTCGTGCAACGCCGGCCGTTGGCGCTGCTCTCGAAAAAAGCTGGCCGCGGAAACAGCGCGGATCGCGCGCGAGGGATCAGCGAAACACAGGCAGCCCGCCGCCTCCAGAGCCTTGCGGTGTCCATCGTCGGCCAGGCTGACGAACACCAGCAGGCGCCCGGGGAAGTCGCGCATCAAGTCGAGCGCCATCTTCTGCTGGATCCGCCGCATCGCCGGAGTGCTGCCGAACGCGGCCAGGAAAATCACCAGGCTGCCATGATCGCCCTCGCCCAGCATGGCGCGCGCGGCCACGTCCAGCAACTCGGGCTCCGCCGTCACCTGCCCCGTCACGTCGACGGGATTCGCCGTGGCGGCTAGCGGCACGCGAGCCTTGATGATGTCCTGGGCGGATGGCGGAAGCTCGGCGACATCGAGCCTGGCATCCGCCGCATCGTCCGCCATCATGACGCCGACTCCGCCGGACACCGTCAGCAGGCCGACTCGGGTGTTGACTGGAAGGCCGGCCACGGCGAGACAATGGGCCACGTCGAAGAACTCTTCTATCGTGCGGGCCCGCCAGGCCCCGTGCTGGCGAAAGAGCGCGTCGTAGGCCGCGTCGTCGCCCGCCAAAGCGGCCGTGTGGGACGCGGCAGCCATGGCCCCGAGCTCGGTGCGCCCCACTTTCACGATGACGACCGGCTTGCCCGCGGTGCGCGCCAGATCCAGAGCGTCCCGCAGCTTCCGGCCATCCTTGCATCCCTCGAGATAGGCCATGATCACTTCGGTGGCCGGGTCGCGCGCCATCCACGCAATGCAGTCCGCCACTTCGATATCGGCTTCGTTGCCCGTCGTCACCCAGGCCGACAGGCCGACGCCGCGTTCGCGCGCCATCGCATAGGCGTAGGCGCCGAAGGCGCCGCTCTGGCTGACGATGCCCACCTTGCCCGGCCTCGCCAGCCCAGTCGACAACACGGGCGAAAACGTGGCATATACCGATTTGGCGGCATTCATGAAGCCAAGGCAGTTCGGCCCCAGCACACGAACGCCGGCCGCGCGCGCCTTTTTGGCGAAGTTTTCCTGCGCCCGCGCGCCCGCGGCGCCCATTTCGGCGTAGCCGGCGGAAAACATGACGACGTTGTTCACCCCGGCGGCAATCGCGTCATCCAGCGCCGCCTCCGCCCCAGCGGCCGGAATGGCGAAGATCGCGAGGTCTATGGGCCGCCCCACTTCCCGCAGCGAAGCAAAGGCGGCGCGCCCCTGGATTTCCTTGGCATGGGCATTGATGGGATAAAGGGCGCCGACATAGCCATGTTCGACGAGATACCTCACCGGCGCGGCGCCGATCTTGGCCGCCACGGAAGAAGCGCCCACAACGGCGATGGAGCGGGGGGAAAGAAAGGTATCGAGATCTGGCAAGGTCATGGATATCGGCGGAAGTTGATGCATGCCGGTACGATACCCAAGCGTATCTTATAGGACAATCTGATTTTTCATATCATTCTATAAGCTAAGATTATTTATATCGTTATGCTTCCAGTCTCTTCTCCGAGCCTGCCGCCGGCGCCGCGCCCCAGCTCCGCGCGGCTTCCAGCGTGAAATCCACGAAACTCTCCACCGCCGGGGAAAGCGACGATCGTTCGCGCGCAAAGATCGCGATCCGCCAGGTCACCGTCGGCTGGCGCAATGGCCGGAAGACGAGTCCGAATCCCTGCACCAGGGATTGCGCCATGGAGGGGCATATCACATAGCCGTCCCGCACCCGCAGCATGGAAAGCGCCGTATTGACGCGATGCACCGGAACGATGTTGCGGGGATGATGGCGGGAAGGCACGTTGCTGAGTACATTCAGCGCGAGATTGGGCATGTAGTTGATCAGCGGCCGGTCCCGCAAGTCCTTCCAGCCGACCGACTCCCGGCCGGCGAGCGGGTCGTCCGGGCGCAGTGCGGCCCAAAGCGGATCGATGCGGATGACGCGCGCCTCCACGGCTTCGTCGGTCAAAACGCCCGCCGGGCCGAAGCCGATGTCCGTGCGCCCGCTGTGCAGGCCGGCGAGCACCTCTTCGATGGGCACATCCTGAAAGCGGACGTCCACACCGGGATGGCGCGCGCCATAGCCGGCGATCAGCTCGGGCAGCAATGTGCACGACAAGGTCTCCGGCGCGGCCACGCGTACCACGCCGCGGCGCAATTCCTTGAGGTTGGTCACGCTGTCCAGCGCTTCATCCAGCGTAGCCAGCACCCGCCGCGCCATGGGTTCAAATGCGGCGCCCACCACGGAAGCGCTCACGCTGCGGGTGTTGCGATCCAGCAAGCGCACGCTCAGCCGGCTTTCCAGTTCCTTGATCAAACCGCTCAGCGCCGCCTGCGACAAATGCATGGTGTCCGCGGCTTCGGAAAAGCTGCCGCACTCGAGCACCGCAACCAGGGCCTTCAATTGCCTGAATGTGATTTCCACGGCCATCCGCCGCCTCCTGTGGACCTTGTTGGGTCGAAAAAGTCATTTATAACTAAAGATTGTAAGTCGTACGGAAAATAAAGTTTGTTCGAATTGTGGCGGGAATCTATCATCACACTCAAGCATGGAGGCCCGCGGCGCAAAGCCCGCCAATCCCGCCCCATATATCGAATAACAGGAGACGCCATGAACATGAATCGACGCACGCTGCTCAAAGCGGCGGCGGCCGCCGCCTGCGCCACCGCAGCCCCCCGCGGCTTCGCCCAAGGCGAGTGGCCATCACGCACCGTAAAAATCATTTCTCCCTACGGAGCCGGAGGCCCGAACGACCTGTCGGCGCGGCTCCTGGGCGAGTACCTGGGACGCGAGCTCGGGCAAACCTTCATCGTGGAAAACAAGGCAGGGGCCGGAACCCAGCTCGGCAATAATTTCGTGGCGCACAGCACGGCGGACGGCTATACCATTCTGTATGCCGCCGCGCCGTTTTCGACGCTGGAAGCCCTGTACGGGAAGCTGAACTACGACCCCAGGAAAGATCTTCAGCCGGTGGCGATGGTTGCCACCGTGCCGCTATTCCTGGTCGTCAACGCCGAGACGCCGATAAAGACCGCCCAGGAGCTGATCGCTTACGGCAAATCGCAAGCCAATGGGCTTACTTTCGGCTCTCCCGGCTATGGGTCTTTGCCCCACCTGGCCAGCGAGCTGCTGTTCCGGGACGCAGGCGTCAAGGGGCTGACGGTTCAGTACCGCGGCGACGTCGCGGCCTATACCGACCTCATCGCCGGCGGCCGGCTGGACGCCACGCTGACCGCCATCACGGCGGCGCTGCCGCACATCCAGAGCGGAAAGCTCAGGGTGCTGGGTGTCGCATCGGCGGCGCGCAGCGAAATTTATCCTGACGCCGTGCCCTTGCGCGAACAAGGCCTGCCTCGTGTCATCGCGGCGGGCTGGTATGGGTTCATGGTCCCGTCGGGCGTGCCGGACGCCATCGTTGGCCGCCTGGATGCCCAGATCAATCGCGCACTGAAAGACCCCGAGATAAGGCAGAAGCTTCTCGCGCAAGGCATGGAGCCGCACCCGGGCAGCGCCGCCGAATTCGGCAAATTCATCAGCGACGAAATGGACAAGTGGGGCGACGTCATCCGCAAGGCCGGCATCAAGGGGCAATGAGCAACAGGGGCACGTCCAGGATGTGCTTCGTTGCACTGCAACAACGACGATCCAGAATAACCCTTATGCGCGCAGCGAAATCACGTATAATTGCGGCACTGCATTATCACGCGTCGACATTTTCATACAGCCAAGGCTGTCGCATAGCAGTTGCCTGAACCTTCAGCACCCATGTCGAACGCCATCGCTCCCTGACCTCCTGGCCTTAACGCCGCGTATCCAAGACACACGCTGCATATCTGGTTGATTCGGTCGGCACGATGCTCCAGTCAACCAGCGTCAAGGGCTTCCTCCATCGCCCCTCGCTACGTGTATGCCGTTAAATCGGCAAAGGATACTCATGTCTTTCGATACCCTGGGCCTTGCCCCGTCTTTGTTGTCCGCCGTCCAGAAAGCCGGCTTTACCGAGCCCACCGCCGTGCAGGCCGCAGCCATACCCAAGGCGCTGGCCGGCCATGATCTGATGGTGTCTTCACAGACCGGCAGCGGCAAGACGGCTGCTTTCATGCTGCCCGCCCTGAACCGGATTTCGCACATGCCGCCGAACAAAGGTTCCGGCGTGCAAGTGCTGGTGCTGACCCCGACCCGCGAACTGGCCATGCAAGTGGCCGACGCCACCAAGCAATATGGCGCCCATATCAAGGATTTGCGCATCGCCGTGGTCGTGGGCGGCATGCCTTACGGCGCCCAGCTCAAGGCGCTGTCGCGCCGCGTGGATGTGCTGGTTGCCACGCCCGGCCGCCTGATCGACCACTTGCAAGCCAAGCGCGTCAACCTGTCCACCGTCCACACCCTGGTGCTGGATGAAGCCGACCGGATGCTGGACATGGGCTTCATCGAGGACATCGAAACCATTGTCGCGCGCACCCCTCAGGAACGCCAGACCCTGCTGTTCTCGGCGACGCTGGACGGCACCGTCGCGCGCCTGGCCGCCGCCATGATGCGCGAACCGCAACGCATCGAGATCTCGGGCCAGAAGCAGAAACACAGCAACATTACCCAAAGCCTGCTCTACGCCGACGACAACGGCCACAAGATGCGTCTGCTGGACCATCTGCTGCGCGACGCCAATATGGATCAGGCCATCGTTTTCACGTCCACCAAGCGCGGCGCCGATGACCTAGCCGACCGCCTGAGCGAACAGGGCTTCGCCGCGGCGGCCTTGCACGGCGACATGAACCAGCGCCAGCGCACCCGCACGCTGGGCCTGCTGCAAAAAGGCCGCCTGCGCATTCTGGTCGCCACCGACGTGGCCGCGCGAGGCATCGACGTGCAAGGCATCAGCCATGCCGTCAACTACGATCTGCCCATGCAGGCCGAAGACTATGTGCACCGCATCGGCCGTACCGGCCGCGCCGGACGCAATGGCCTGGCCTTCACCCTGGCCGTCCATTCCGAGCGCCATAAAGTACGCCGCATCGAACACTTCATCGGCCAGCCCATACCTTCCGAAGTCATTGCAGGCCTGGAGCCCACGAAAACTGTGCGCCCCACCTACACCGACCGCAAGGGCGGCAAATCGTTCGGCTCCCGCGGCGGTTTCGGCGGCAAATCGGGCTACGGCGGCAAGCCGGGTTTTGGGCGCAAGCCTGACGGCGAGTCGCGCCCCTATGGCGACCGTCCTTCGCGCGAAGGCAAGCCGGCTTTCGGCGACAAGCCCGCCTACGAAAGCAAAGCGCGTTTCGGCGACCAGCCTTCATACGAAGGCCGCGGCAGCCACGGCGACAAGCCCTCGTACGAAAACCGCGGACGCTACAGCGATAAGCCCGCGCACGAAGGCCGCGGCCGTTATGGCGACAAGGGCGGCTACGAAGGACGCAGCCAGGATGGAAAACGCGGTTACGAAGGCCGGCCTGCCCAAGAGCGTGGCGGCGAGCCGCGCAAGAGCTTCGGTGGCGAAGAATTCGGCGGCTATCGCGGCCGCAGCGACCGTCCGCGCGCCGACCGGCCCGCTTTCGGTGACCGTGCCACGGGCGACCGCCCGGCACGCGCCGCCCGGCCCGAGTTCGCGCACAAAGGCTCCGTGAAACCCGGCGCCCGCCTCGTCGCAAAGCCCGGCTATGCAGGCAAGCCCACGTCCACCCGCGGCAAAAGCGCCGCCCGCCGCGGCGACTTTGCTTAAAGCCGGACAACAGCTATGATCCCGACAGGAATCTAGGCGCCCTGCCTGCCCATAACGCCCCGCTCAACGGGGCGTTATGGTTTGCGAAGCATCACTGCAGGGGCGACCTGTCACTCCTATATTTGTATTGACATTGTCCATACAAATCTGTACTTTAAATGTGGAGGATAAATTATGTCTAGTTCCGAAGCTGTCACTATCAATATCCGCGCCAAGGCCCGGCAGCGCGAGCTTATCGACCAAGCCGCCGCGCAGCAGGGGCGCAGCCGCTCTGACTTCATGCTGGATGCCTCCTGCAAAGCGGCCGAAGACGTATTGCTCGATCAGACCTATTTCGGGCTGGCGGCGGATCAATTCGCTGCGTTTCAGGCGCTACTGGATGCGCCGCCTGCCGCGTCGCCGCGCTTACTGCGTACGCTAAATATCAAGGCGCCTTGGGAAGCCAAGTGATGCTGGCGCCGCAGCCTTTGGCTGCCGATCACCGTATAGATGATTTTCGATCGGGCGAGCCAGCGCTGGATGAATGGCTGCGCCGCCGCGCCCTCAAGAATCAGGTCAACGGTTCATCGCGCACCTATGTTGTGGCTGAGGATAAGGCGGTGATCGGATATTATTGCTTGGCGGCGGGAGCCATCGGCCATGCCGATGCACCCGGAAACCTCAAGCGCAACCGTCCCGATCCGATCCCAGTGATCGTACTAGGGCGCTTGGCCATCCATGAAGATTGCCACCAGCACGGCCTTGGCACCGCTCTGCTGCGCGACGCAATCCTGCGGACCTTGCAAGCTGCGCAAGTTGCGGGCGTGGCCGCGATCCTTGTTCATGCCATATCGGAGCAGGCGCGGCGGTTCTACCTCTCGCGCGGCTTCATAGAGTCGCCCATACAACCCATGACACTGTGCTTGCCCTTAAGCACGGTCACGGCAACGCTGGGCATCCTGCAGGGCTGACGCAAGAGCTAGCATACCCTGACAGACAGCTTCCCGATGACATTCAGGTAAGCCACTGCGGTTGCATCAGGCTGGCGCCGCGCTGACTACAATAGCGCCATGAAACTCTTAGCCCGCAAGCCGCTGCTGCTTGCCTTCCTCCTGTCGCTGCCCCTGTGGGCGGTGTTCGGCAATTATCTGGTCGCCATCATGGCGGCGTTGCTGGCGTCTTTCCTGGTCGCCATGTGCCATGCGCTCTACGTCTTGAGGAGCAAGAAATGACGCCGGTTTCTTCAACGCCGGCGCCCAGGGGCCTGCCCGCGCTCGATGCTGAATCCGAACGCCACGGACGGGCTATGGAGGCGCATCTGCGCGGGCTGATCCAGTCCGCCGCAGACCGCTACCTGCCTTTCGAGCAATGGATGGACCAGGCCCTTTATGCGCCCGGCCTGGGCTATTACGCGGCGGGCAATACCAAGTTCGGCGGCGGCCTGCCCACCGGCGACTTCACCACGGCGCCCGAGCTCACGCCGCTGTTCGGGTGGACCTTGGCCAGGCAGGTCGCGCAAGTGCTGCGGGCCAGCGGCAGCGCCAAAGTGCTGGAGTTCGGCGCGGGATCCGGCGCGCTGGCCGCCGCGCTCATTCCCGCCTTGCGCAGCTTGGGGCTGGATCCGCAATACCAGATTCTGGAGGTCTCGGCTGACTTGAAGGCGCGGCAGCGGCAGCGTTTGGCGCCGTTCGGCGATAGCGTGGCCTGGCTGGATGAACTGCCTTCGGCGTTCTCCGGGTGCGTCCTGGCCAATGAAGTGCTGGACGCCATGCCTGTCGCGCTGTTCCAGTGGAACGACGACGGCGAGCTGATGGAGCTGGGCGTGTCGCTGGGTGCGGAGCCCGTGGCTGACGATTTTGCCCACGCCGGTAGAGTCGGCAGCGATGCGGCTGATGCTGTCGAGCAGGCGACCGTCAGGCCGGCTGGAGCCAAGTCGGCCCGCCATGCAGAGCCTGCTGATACGACCAGCGCCGGCGGTGCGAGCCCCTTCGTGCTTGCGGCAAGAAACGCCCCGCCCATGCTGAAACAAGCCGTGGCGCAGCGCATGCCGCCCTTGCCCGGCTACCGTTCGGAAATCAATATGCGTGCCGAAGCCTGGGTCAGGCAAATGGGCGGCTGGCTGCAGCGCGGCGCCGCCTTGCTGATCGATTATGGTTTCCCCCAGCGCGAGTACTATCATCCGCAACGCAAGGAAGGCACGCTGATGTGCCACTTCCGCCATCACGCCCATGGCGAGCCCTTGATTCATGCGGGCTTGCAAGACATCACCGCGCACGTCGACTTCACCGCCATGGCGGACGCCGCGCTGGAAGGCGGCCTGGATGTGCTGGGGTATACGTCCCAGGCGCGTTTTCTGATGAATGCGGGGCTGGCCGAGGTACTGGCGGAATCGAGCGCGGCCTTGCAAGACAACGCCACATCCGACGCCGCCGGGCGCGACAGTACGAGCAGCGCGTTGGCGGCCAGCGCCACTGCGCAAAGCCTGGGAGCCATACAGAAACTGGTCTCGGAAGCGGAAATGGGCGAGCTGTTCAAGGTCCTGGCGATAGGCCGGGACATCGACGAACCGCTGATCGGCTTCCAACGGGGTGACCGGCGCGATCGCTTATAAGCAGCGGCATGGACCGACGAGCCCGCACCAGGCTCTGACAAGTTCGCGGGCATCAACCGCCTGCTTTACGTCGCGCTAGAGCATTTTCGGTTTTGACGCGTCTTGTGCTTGGGGCGTCGCTGGGGCGGTTTGGGTGCTTGACCTGTTTTGTGGCCTTGCTGGCCGCTTGAAGGGCTCTTGCGCCGTCCCGGCCTCGCGCGCCTGCCGCGCGGGCCGGGACATGCATATCGCTCGTGCGGAACTCGGAAATTCGTAAGTGCCTGAATCGAAAATGCTCTAGCGCGCCAAAAGCACGTGCACCAACACACTGACGCCGCAAGCGTAAAATCAGCTCATTTCCCCACGGCCCGGCGACGGCACCAATTCACCCAGCGCCTTGACACGCGCCTCCCGCAAAGCCGCCTTGATGCGTTCGGGCCGGCCTTGTTCGGCCCGGGCGATGGCGCCGGCATCGATAGACCGGACGGCCGCCACGCGGGCCTGCCAGGCAGCCGTATCGGCCGGGGCGACACACTGCGCCGCCTTCAGCAAGGCGAGAAACCGTTCAGGCTTGCGCAAGGCGTCACAGCATTCCAGCAGCGCCAGCTGGCTTTCCAAGACGGCGGGCTCGTCGCCTTCCACCGCCGCTTCATGCCGGACCGCCGCCAGCACCACCGGCAGGAGCCTGGCGTAATCCTGGCATTCTCCCGGGGCGCGCAAATGCTTGCCTACGGCGCCCGGGTCTGCGGACAAGCGGCACAGCAAGGCGAAACGCTCCGGCAGGCCCAACCCCTTGCGCGCGGCGCAGGCCAGCTCCGCTGACTGCTTGCTCGAATCGAATGCCAAGCCGGGCATGGTTCTGGCGAGCGCGCCGGTCTGAGCCAGCACGTCGAACATCCTGCCCGGCCGGTCGCTCATCAAGCCTTTGGCGACCTCCCGCCAGACCCGCTCGGGCACGAGCGCATCCACTTCGCCCTCGTCGACCAGGCGGCGCGCCAGTTCCATGGTTTCCGGCGCGATGGAAAAGTCGTGGAAGCGGGCGGCGAACCGGGCCAGGCGCAGCAGCCGGACGGGGTCTTCGACGAAAGCCTGCCCCACATGGCGCAAGACCTTGTCGCGTAGATCGGCCTGGCCGTCCAGGGGATCGACTAGGCGACCGTCCGGCGTCCGGGCGATGGCATTGACGGTCAGATCGCGCCGGCGCAGGTCGTCCTCCAGCGTCACGTCCAGGCCGGTATGGAAGGTGAAACCTTTATAGCCGCGCCCCGACTTGCGTTCCGTGCGGGCCAGTGCGTATTCCTCTTTGGTCCGGGGGTGAAGAAAAACCGGGAAGTCACCGCCCGCCGGCATGAAGCCGCGCCGCGACATGTCCTCGGGCGTGGCGCCCACCACCACCCAGTCGCGATCGCTGTCCGGCAGGCCCAGCAAGGCATCCCGCACCGCGCCGCCGACCACATAGACGTCCAGCCCATGGGCGGGATCGCCCGCCATAGTAGGGTCGCCTGCTGCAGGATCGCCCGCCGCAGCCAACACGCGCTGCGGAGGTGTTGCGCGGCGTTGCGTCAAGGCAGGGCAACCTGCTTGTTGGGCGCCGGCGACACGACGCCCAGGCGCTCCTTCAAGGAATGCGGTTTGCCGGTGAACATCATGGCGTAGTAGGTGGCGTTGGACAGCACATTCTTCACATACAGCCGCGTTTCGGTGAAGGGTATGGTCTCCGCGAAGATGGCGCCTTCCACCGGCGCGGCCAGCTTGGACCGCCACTGCACCGGCCGCCTGGGCCCGGCGTTATAGCCGGCGGTGGCGAGCACCTCGGAACCATTCAGGTCGTTCAGCACCATGCTCAGATAATTGGTGCCCAATATGGTGTTGGTGTCGAAATCGTTGACCGCCGACGGCGTGAAGCCGGTCATGCCGATTTTCGCGGCGACCCAGCGCGCGGTAGCCGGCATCAGCTGCATCAGGCCCGATGCGCCGACGTTGGAGCGCGCGTCCATGATGAAGCGGGATTCCTGCCGGATGAGCCCATACACCCATGCCGGATCCAGATTGATCTGGCGCGCTTTCTCGGCCACCCGGCCTTCGAAGGGCGCGATGAAGCGCTGCGAAAAATCGATCTGGTCGCGCGTCAGCAACGAAGTGTTGACCACGCGGTCGTAGATGTGTTCCTGGCGGGCGAGCTCAGCCGCCGCCAGCAGCTGGCGATCGTTCATGCCTCTTAAGGCGTAGCTCCATTCGGGCACGGCTTCGGGACGCCAACCCAGATGGAACATGGCGATGGCGCGCTGCAGGCCCGGATTGTTGCGGGCTTCCTGCAGCTCGGCCGCGGTGACGGGCGCCGGCGCGGGAGGGATCGAAGGCGTCCGGCCAAGCTCCTCGGCGGCCAACTGGCCGTAAAAGCTGAGCTCCCCTGCGATGGATTCGAAATGCTGCCGGGCGGCTTCTTTATTGCCTTGCGCGGCCAAGGCGCGGCCGTACCAATACACCCAGACCGGCTCGGCCGCCTGGCGGGCCGACATCCGCCGTATGGCTTTGGCCACCCAGTTCCAATCGATGCGGGGCTGGCGCAGCTCGGCCCGTACCTGCCAGGCGTGGTTGTAGTCGCTCAGGCGCGCGTTGCCCGAGCGGCGATACCAGCCCGCCGCGTTCAGCTCGACATTCAGCGCGGCCGCCAAGCCGAACTGGCTCCAGACCCATTCCAGGTTCGCCTTGGGAATGGCCTTGGCCCACTGCGCGTCGATATAGGCGGCGCTGGCCTCGCGGTCTTTCCCGTAGGCCAGCCGCGACAAGGCGATGGTGACTAGTTCGATATCCGTGCGCGATTTGGGCGCCGGGCGGCCACTCAGCCACTTCCGCGGGTTTTTCATCAAGGCGGCGTACTGCACCATGGCGGGCGCATCGAACATTACCGCCGCCAGCCGCTGCGCATTGCCGGTCTTGCCGGTTTCCAGCGTCTCACGCAGCAGGGGCTCCAGTTCCTTCCAGCCGACTATCCCCTTGTTTTCGAACTCGTCCAGCATGGTCCAGCAGGAACGATTGGGCTCGAAAGCCTGCATGGCTTGCGCGGTGCTGACCTTCTGTCCGGTCATGTGCCTGGCCATCAACATGGAACAAGCCTCGTGCGCATCGACGTTGACGACTTCGCCCAGGCTGACGGCGCGCGCATAATCGCCCGCGCGCGTCGCGGCCACGATCCAGTCGCCCTTCAGGCGGTCGGGCAGGTAGCCGTGGATATGCCGCTGCAGAAAGTCCTGGATTTGCGCATCGGGCACCGGCTGCGTGCTGTCCCACAGCTTCTGGCGCAGCAGCCAGTATTCCGCATAGGATCCCAGCAGCGGATCGGACTTGGCAACCGGCAACAGCCTTTCCAGATCGGCCCAGCGTTTTTTTTGCATGGCCTCGCGGGCGTCGATGACCGCCTGCCGCGATACCGGCGGCGTAACCAGCGTGACCGTTTCTTCCGGAGCCGCCTGCTTGGGCAACAGCCCCCCCGCCTGCAGCGAAGCCAGTTGCACGGCGGCCGGCGATTCCATGCTTGCGGGGGCGGCGGGCGCCAGCGTAGCGCGCAAATCGGGCGCGGGCGCCGCGGGTATCGGGGCCGCATTGGCCGAGTTGGCCGGTTTTTCGGCGCCGGCGCAGCCCGCCAGGCCCAGCGTCAGCGCCAGGCCCAGGCTGGCGCCCGTGCGTCTAAAGGGAGCAAGGGCAGAAATATTCGGGTTTTTCTGATACCGTTGTCTATTGCTTAACATCGTGACTTGATCCAGTAAACTTCGCCCATGAATAACAGCATAGAGAATAACGCAGCGCCGCTGCGCACGCGACTGAAGCAGCTACGCGCGGCCCAGGACCCCGTCGAACGCAACCGGGGGGCGCTGCTGATCAGGGGCCGCCTGTACACCTGGCTGGCCACCACGCGCACGCGGCTGCGCGAGGCGGGCAAGCCGGCGCCTCAAAATATTGCGGCCTTCTGGTCCACCGAAGACGAGCCGCAACTGCAGCCGCTGCTGCAGCAGTGGGTTGAAGAAGAAGGATACCGCGTATCCCTGCCCGTCGTCACTGCCCCCGACGCGCCGCTGGAATTCCGGCTATGGACGCCGGGCGCGCCGTTGCGGACGGGCGCCTATGGCATACAAGAACCGGTCGGAGAAACCGCCCCCTTGCCGGACCTGATGCTGGTCCCGACGCTGGGCTATACCCGGCGCGGGGACCGCGTCGGCTATGGCAAGGGCTATTACGACCGTACGATCGCCGCCTTGAAGCAGCGCGGCCACGCCTTCACCACCATAGGCATCGCCTGGGCCGCCGGGGACTTGACCGGCGTGCCGCACAAGCCCGCTCCGCATGATGTACCCCTGGATTCCATCCTGACGGACAAGGGCTGGGCCGTGCCGGCTCCGGTCCTGGCCTGAGAATCCTCCCGCACCCGCGGCGGACCTATGCCGGCACCGCGCAATTCACCCGCAGCTGCCGCCAGATCGCCATGGTGACCTCGGCGTTGTTGAGCGTATAAAAGTGCAGCCCCGGCGCGCCGCTGTCCAGCAACCTTTGCGACAAGCCCGCCATGAAGTCCACTCCGAAAGCCTTGATGGACGCCTTGTCGTCGCCGAAATCCGCCAGCCGCAGGCGCAGCCAGCGTGGAATCTCGGCCCCGCACATATTGGAGAAACGGGCGAGCTGGGCGTAATTGGTGATGGGCATGATGCCCGGCACGATCGGGATGTCCAGCCCCCTGCCGCGCACGCGCTCGACGAAATCGAAATAAGCGTCCGTATTGAAGAAATACTGCGTGATGGCGCTATTGGCGCCCGCCTGCACCTTGGCCACGAAATGGTCCAGGTCAACCTCGGCGCTGGGCGCCTGGGGATGCATTTCGGGGTATGCCGCGACCTCGATGTGGAACCAGTCGCCGCTATGCTCGCGTATGAAGGCGACCAGGTCGCTGGCGTAGTGCAGCTCGCCCGGATCGCCGCCCATGCCGGAAGGCAGGTCGCCGCGCAGCGCCACGATACGCCGTATGCCCTGGCTGCGATAGGCGTCCAGGATATCGGCCAGCACGGCGCGGGTCGAACCTATGCACGACAGATGCGGCGCGGCATCGCAGCCCAGGTTCTGCAGCATGCGGACCGTGTCGGCCGTGCCCGTACGGGTGGAGCCGCCCGCGCCGAAGGTCACGCTGACATAAGCGGGGGCCAGGGCCAGCAATTGCTTGGCCGAACGGACCAGCTTTTCCTGGGCCGCAATATCGCGCGGCGGAAAAAATTCCAGACTGATCGCCTGTTTACTACTCATGAAACCAATAACCTCGATAAAAGGCCCGATACGATGCTATACACCAGGGCGCCCAGCATCGCCCACCAGAAGCCGTTGACCTGGAAGCCTTTCAGCACCGAACCCGCGAACCAGAACACCAGCGCGTTGAGCACCAGCAGGAACAGCCCCAGAGTGACCACGGTGATGGGCAGCGTCAGCAGGATCAGCACCGGCTTCACCAATGTATTGAGCAGCCCCAGCACCAGCGCGGCGATCAGCGCCGAGCCGAAAGATGCCACGGTGATGCCCGGCAAGATATAGGCAACTATCAATAAAGCAACCGCGTTCAGTATCCAGACGAGTATGAGTTCCATGGACTGCTCCTTTGAAAGGCTAGAGACTGCTTGCAATGCCGGCGTATCGAGGCGCCAGCGTTTTCCGCACGGCGCCTTGGTGCGGCGCCATGGCCGGCGGCCGGCGCCACACCGGGACCCGGTCAATAACGATAATGATCCGGCTTGTAGGGGCCGGCCACCGGTACGCTGATGTACTCGGCCTGCTCCGGACGCAATTCAGTCAGCGCCGCGCCGAGCTTCTTCAAATGCAGGCGCGCGACCTTCTCGTCCAGATGCTTGGGCAGCACATAGACTTGCCCTTTTTCGTAGGCCTCGCTGCGCGTATAGAGTTCGATCTGGGCGATGGTCTGGTTGGTGAACGAAGCCGACATCACGAACGACGGGTGCCCGGTCGCGCAGCCCAGGTTCACCAGGCGGCCCTTGGCAAGCAGGATGATGCGCTTGCCGTCGGGGAAGATCACATGGTCGACCTGAGGCTTGATTTCTTCCCAGGGCAGTTCTTCGATCGAGGCGACATCGATTTCATTGTCGAAGTGGCCGATATTGCACACGATGGCCTGATCTTTCATGCGATCCATGTGTTCACGCGTGATCACATGGTAATTGCCCGTGGCGGTGACAAAGATATCGGCCTTGTCGGCGGCCTCGTCCAGGGTCACGACCTTGTAGCCTTCCATCGAAGCCTGCAGCGCGCAGATGGGGTCGATTTCCGTGACCCACACCTGGGCGCGCAGCGCGGCAAGCGCCTGGGCGCAGCCTTTGCCCACGTCGCCGAAGCCGCAGACCACGGCGATCTTGCCCGCCACCATCACATCAGTGGCGCGCTTGATGCCGTCGACCAGCGATTCGCGGCAACCGTACAGATTGTCGAATTTGGACTTCGTGACCGAGTCGTTGACATTGATGGCGGGGAAGCCGAGTTCGCCCTTTTTGGACATCTGGTACAGCCTATGCACCCCCGTCGTGGTTTCCTCGGTTACGCCCTTGATCTGCGCCAGGCGCGTGGAATACCAGGCGGGATCGGTTTTCAGCTTGGCCTTGATGGAGGCGAACAGCACGCGCTCTTCTTCGCTGCCCGGCTTGTCCAGCACGGAAATATCGGCTTCGGCCTTGGCGCCCAGGTGCAGCAGCGTGGTGGCGTCGCCGCCGTCGTCCAGGATCATGTTGGCGTACCGGCCATTGGGCCATTCGAAAATCTGGTGCGTGTACTGCCAGTAGTCTTCCAGCGTTTCGCCCTTGATGGCGAAAACAGCGGTGCCGCCGGCGGCAATGGCCGCGGCGGCATGGTCTTGCGTGGAAAAGATATTGCACGAAGCCCAGCGGACTTCCGCGCCCAGCGCCTTGAGCGTTTCGATCAGCACCGCGGTCTGTATCGTCATGTGCAGACTGCCGGCGATGCGCGCGCCCTTCAAGGGCTGCGTGGCGGCGAATTCTTCGCGGGTGGCCATCAGGCCGGGCATTTCGGTTTCGGCGATCGCGATCTCGCGGCGGCCCCAGTCCGCCAGGCCGATATCGGCGATTTTGTAGTCGGTAAACGTAGCGTCGGCAACAGTATTCATGGTTGACATCCAATAAACCTGTGCAGACCGAGCGCCAAGTGCAGCAAGAGCTCATCGCCTGTACAGGAAACGATGAGCGCCGTTGAATGAAAAATGATCCTGAGCCTAGCGGCGCCCGCAGGGGACGGCCGTTGCAGCGCTCCTCAGGAAAACCTTTGAATTGTAGCGTAAATGGCTGGCGCCGGCCTGGCGTCCCGCAAGCTTCCGGGAGCAAGCATTTGCAACATGAGGGCCTGCCGCCGACTCAGCCCTTCCGACGCGGATAGCCCTGCTCCGTGATGCGCTGCCATATCCGCCGCTTTTCGTCTTCCTCTAGAAAGACCCAATTGGCGACCTCCATGGCCGTACGCCCGCAACCCCGGCAGATTTCATCGTACAGGGTGGAGCACACCGCCACGCAAGGAGAATCGCTGCGGCTCAGGCTGCTGGCCGAGTCCCGGTGGACTTCGGACGCTTCCATGGCGTGGCCGGATGGCGGTTCGTACCGGGTGGCGGAATGATCGTCGGACATAGAGGGCTCCTTGGCGCCGGCCGGTAAGGCTTCCCTTGCGGCTTGCGATTGGCAAGCCCGGGCGCCCGACCGGCCGGTATGGTTCAGGCGGCCTGTTTCAGCACCTGCACCTTGTCGGTCGCTTCCCAGCTGAACTCCGGCTCGCTGCGGCCAAAGTGGCCGTAGGCAGCCGTCTTGCTGTAGATGGGACGCAGCAGGTCCAGCATGTTGATGATGCCCTTGGGGCGCAGGTCGAAGTTTTCGCGGACCAGACGGGCGATCTGCTCGTCGGGAATGATGCCCGTGCCTTCAGTGTAGACCGTGATGTTGATGGGCTCCGCGACCCCTATAGCATAACTGACCTGCACCTGGCACTGGCGCGCCAGCCCCGCGGCCACCACGTTCTTGGCCACGTAGCGCGCGGCGTAGGCGGCCGAGCGGTCCACCTTGGAAGGATCCTTGCCCGAGAATGCGCCGCCGCCGTGCGGGCACGCGCCGCCGTAAGTATCGACGATGATCTTGCGGCCGGTCAGGCCGCAATCGCCTTGCGGGCCGCCGATGATGAACACACCGGTGGGGTTGATCATGAACTTCGTCTTGGGCGTCAGCAAGCCTTCGGCGAAGCTGGGCTTGATGATTTCCTCGATGACGGCTTCGCGGATATCGGCCTGCGAAATGTCGGGCGAATGCTGAGTCGACAGCACCACCGTGTCCACTTCCACGGGTTTGCCGTTCACATAGCGGAAAGTGACTTGCGACTTGGCGTCGGGGCGCAGCCAGGGCAGGCGGCCGTCTTTGCGCAATTCGCTTTGGCGCTGCACCAGGCGGTGCGCATACCAGATAGGGGCAGGCATCAAGTCGGGGGTTTCGTCGCAGGCGTAGCCGAACATCAAGCCCTGGTCGCCCGCGCCCTGGTTCAGGACTTCTTCGCTGCTGCGGTCTACGCCCTGGGCGATATCGGGCGACTGCTTGTCGTAGGCCACCAGTACGGCGCAGCCCTTGTAGTCGATGCCGTATTCGGTATTGTCGTAGCCGATGCGCTTGATGGTGTCGCGCGCAACCTGGATGTAGTCGACGTTGGCCGTCGTGGTGATTTCACCGGCCAGCACGACCAGGCCGGTGTTGCACAAGGTTTCGGCCGCCACGCGCGCATTGGGGTCTTGCGTGAAGATGGCGTCGAGGATGGCGTCGGAGATTTGATCCGCGACTTTGTCGGGATGGCCTTCGGAAACGGATTCGGAAGTAAAGAGGAAATCGTTGTTTGCCACAGCAATGCGTCCTTGATAATACCGGCAGGGCCGGCATGAGGTTGAACGATATGCGTTGCACCTCGGACGTCTGCATGAGCAGTGGATATCAGGGCGCGACGCTTTAGCGGATTTTTTACCGGCCATGCAACGGCCGGCATCGCCCCGCAAGTTGTCGGTTAACTCAGCGATGAACAGTATTTTAAGCGAAAATAGCCAAAATTTTCTTTATACATTTCATACAAAGGGTTATTAGCCGGGCTTGCCAGTGCTGAAAGGGAATCCGCATGAGTACGCAAACAGTTGACCATCAAAGCGCGAAATGCAGCCGTGACGGGCTTGCGGCGAGCCCAAGCGGCGCAGAAAGGCGGCCCCGCGTGCCCGCCCTTCTGCATTGACGGACTCCGGCATGCTTCTAGTTTTGTTCCGTTTGCTGGCCTGGCTGCCGCTGCCGCTGCTGCACGCCGTCGGCCGCATGGCGGGCCGCCTGGTCTATGCCTGGCCAGGCCGCTATCGCCGGCGATTGCAGGCCAATGCCCGGCAGGCCGGCTATGCCGATGCCGCCTTCGCGCGCCGGGCGGCGGCGGAAACCGGGGCGATGATACTCGAGACGCCCAAGGTCTGGCTGCGCAATCAAGACTGCCTGCGCATGGCGCACAGCGAAGACGACGCCGTGGTGCGCGCCGCGCTGGCCGAAGGCCGCGGCATCCTGTATCTGACGCCGCATCTGGGCTGCTTCGAAATCACGGCGCGCTACCTGATCCAGCACGGACCCATCACTGTCATGTACCGGCCGCCGCGCCAGGCGTTCCTCGAGCCCGTCATGGAGCAGGCCCGCAACACGTCCGGCCTGAGAGCCGTGCCGGCCAACCTGCAAGGCGTGCGCGAATTCGTGCGTGCGCTCAAGCGGGGCGAGGCCGTGGGCATGCTGCCCGACCAGGTGCCCAGCAGCGGCGACGGCGTTTGGGCGCCCTTCTTCGGCAAACAGGCATACACGATGACGCTGGCCGGCAAGCTGGCCCGGCAGACCGGCGTGGCGGTGATATTGACCGCCGGCGAACGGCTGCCGGCCGGCCGCGGCTGGCGCATACACTACCTGCGCCTGCCCGAGCCGCTGCCCGAGGACCCGCAGGCTTTGGCCACTCTGCTCAACAGCGCCATGGAAACGCTGATACGCCGCTTTCCGCAGCAGTATCTATGGAGCTACAACCGCTACAAAATCCCCTCCGACGCCCCGCCGCGTCCCGCCGACCCGCAACAATGACGTTCAACAAGCTGCCTTTGCTCCGCTCCGTATTCGCCTATTTCGGCCGCAGCTCCGCCGCCACCCGGCGCCGCTGGGCGCGCGTGCTGGGCTGGCTCGCCGCCCGCCTCATGCGCTCGCGCGCCCATATCGTGCGCACCAATCTGGCGCTATGCTTTCCCGAACGTTCGCCGCAAGACCGCGAAGCCTGGCTGCGCCAGCACTTCCGCCTGCTGGCCCAGTCGGTGGTCGACCGCGGCCTGTGCTGGTTCGGCCCCGCATCCACCATCATGAACGCCACGCCGATCAATGGTTTGGAGCACCTGGACGCGCTGCTCAAGGCCAAGCGGAAAATCATCCTGCTGGCCCCGCACTTCATCGGCCTGGACGCCGCCGCCACGCGGCTGACCTTGTTCCTGCGCGAATCGGCCACCATGTACACCCGCCAGAGCGACCCCGACGTCGACCAGATCGTGCGCGAAGGCCGCGGCCGCTTCAACACCGTGCACCTGGTCAGCCGCCACGACGGCGTACGCGGCTTGATCCGCCACCTGCGCAACGGCATACCGGTCTATTACCTGCCGGACATGGACTTCGGCCTGACAGGCGCCGCCTTCATACCCTTCTTCGGCGTACCAGCCGCCACGCTGCTAACCACAGCCCAGATCGCCAAAACCTGGGACGCCGCAGTCGTCCCCATCATCAGCCGGCTCGACGCGGAAACAGGCCGCTACCACGTGGACGTCCTGCCTCCCCTCGAGGACTTCCCAGGCCCGCAAACCCCAGAAGAAGCCACCGCACGGATCAATGCGTTGATCGAGCAATGGGTCCGTGTGGATCCGCCGCAGTACTACTGGGTGCACCGGCGCTTCAAGACACGTCCGGAAGGCGAAGCGCGGATTTATTGATGCTGCATGC